>Ga0315282_10000574_pt1 | contig 72111 bp, 66 predicted proteins | sample YL17G07_20_MG_FD_203693 | JGI IMG/M metagenome (GOLD analysis project Ga0315282, IMG submission 203693) | Sediment microbial communities from Yellowstone Lake, YNP, Wyoming, USA - YL17G07_20 | ecosystem: Environmental > Aquatic > Freshwater > Lake > Sediment | place: USA: Wyoming | collected... | reverse complement strand
GGCAGGATCGTACGCAACTGTCGGGTCAGGTATGCGTCCGCGCCGATTCGAATTGCGTTCCAGACTTCCTGCATCTTCTCCGTGCCCTTATCCTTCCTGAGCACGGTGCCCTTCAGCCACCAGGCGTAGAGTAGGCTGATGATTGCTATTCCAATGATCGCCCAAGGAACTAGAACCTCGAACGCCGCAAAGGTCGCAAGTTCTACCATGAACGAGCCCCCTTGCACGCCGTCGTGAGCATCGCCGAGAGAATAGTCGTGGTTATCAAAGACCTCAACACTGATATCAGTAATTCTGCTTGCGGTCTGCGACAAGATGCGCACGTTGATTTAAGCGCGGAGTTCAATTTCCACGTGGTATTTTCAGTTCGAGTCTCGCAGCGGGTTTCTACATATTCTTTAATGTGAAAGTACAAGTGCCGCAGCACGGCATCACTCTGGTGATTGGAGCATTCAGGTGTGAGAATTGGCGAGGACAGTCTCAATCATTGGCTTGGATAAGCTGCCTTTAATCAAACCGGGAGACGATGTGGCTCAGCATATCTTCGACGCCGTCAAGGCCGATGGCTTGGAGTTGCTTGAGGGAGACGTTGTCGTTATCTCGCAGAAGATACTCTCGAAGGCGCAAGGCTTGCTTGTTGACATATCTGGCATCAAAACCGGTAGTCGCGCAAGAGCTCTCGCTAAGCGGACGAGGAAGGATCCGAGACTGATTCAACTGATACTCCGAGACTCGGCGAAGGTTCTCCGTGCCGATTCACAGGCATTGGTGGTGCGCAGGAAGGATGGTTTCATCTGCCTGAACGCGGGCGTGGACAAATCAAACGTCAACGGCAGACTCATGTACACTCGCCTTCCCGTAGATTCCGACCGTGCAGCGGACGAGATTAGAGCGAAACTGGAACAGCTTTCCGGAAAATGGCTGGGCGTCATTGTGGGAGACACATACAGCCGCCCGTTCCGCGTGGGCCAAGCGGAGATGGCGATTGGAGTATCGGGCATCGAACCAATAGTTGACTACAGAGGCCTCGACGACCTGTTCGGCTATACGCTGAGGTTCAAGTTCATTGCACTCGCGGACGAGATCGCCGCAGCCGCTGAGCTTGTCATGGGCCAGGGAACAGAACGAATGCCCGTAGCCATAGTGCGAGGTCTGCCCCGACTCAAAAGAAGCGAAGCACAAGGCCAAGGCCTATCCAAGAAGCTCCTACTCGGCAGGAAGATGGACCTGTTCAGAAGAATACTCTAGACTCTGAGTTCGATGAGTCTTTCATCTAATCTCTGTTCGAAAGGCATTTTGTGTTACAGATCTGTTGGTTTCTTGATTTCTGTATGGAGTACGTTGTTTATCGATACAAATCTGTAGGTTTCCTGTTATTTATCAATACAATTCTGTAGGTTTCTTTGTTTTTGTATGGAGACATGATTTCGTGCAATTATCCGATGGTGGCCGGTGTTCGAAAGGTCGTTTTCGTGTGTGTGGTCATCATGGTGCGCGCACACACACACAAATGCCTGAACCGACGGTTCAATTTCTGTTGCCCGCACCATTGATACCACACACCACCAGAAAATACTGTGACGGACGACAGTTCAAATCACAGTGTCCGCACCAGCTGACCCACACACCATCTATACGATATAAACCACAAGTTTTTTTCGCTACAATTCTGCCGGTCGTCAGCGCTTTCCGCTAGCTATCAAGTCATCCAAGATCTTGTCGAAGGAGCCTACAGCGAGTGAGAGGTGACCGTGCTCGGCCAGCAGGTGTGCTCGCGCGTCGCGCACGTTGTCCGCTAGCCATTGTCCATGCGCGAACGGTACCATCCGGTCCTTGGCTCCCTGCCACACTGTGACAGGAACTTTGATCCGACTTAAGTCAAAGCCCCAGTCGCGGACGAAAGCAATATTGTCGTCGAACAAACCCCAGAAGCCGTTCCGATAGGCCTCCCTGATGTTGTCGGCTAAGAAAGCTCCCAGTGGGCCGCTGAGCACTGCTTTGTCCACGTCAGGGAGGTCACCGAGCGCAGCGATAATCTGGTCGCCAGTGACCTGAGCGAACTTCGGTTCTTCACGTTCCAAGAGCGACTGAAGTTCGTCTGGGTCAGCGAGGGCTGCCTGGACCTTCTCAATAGTCTCCTTGTCCTGGCCAGCCTGCCAGTCTAGGTTCTGTGAACCATATGGCGCGGGGCTCGCGATCGTAGATGCCGCGATAACGCGCTGCGGTAAAAGCGCCGCGCAAGCTAACGCATGTGGGCCGCCCCCCGACCATCCGATCACGAAGAAGCAGTCTGCCCCAAATTGATCGAGGATATTCGCCGTGTCCGTTGAACAGTCAGCGACCATTCGACCCGGCTGCCGTGTTGAGTTCCCATAACCGGGGCGCGAGTACGAAACATATCGTAGACCTCACGCCACAGCCGCTTCAATAAAAGGCTCGAACAGAATTAGCGAGCCAGGAGACCCATGATGGAACACGAGCGGAGTTCCATCTTCAGGGCCGGCCACCGCGACATCGAGAACGCCCCCGTCCTCAGTGAAATCTAGCACCGCTCCGCAGTAGAAGTCGTCGACAAGAATGCCACCAGATGTCCTGCCATCAAGGAGTTACGTTGGCTTTGGCTTTTGTGTGTGGCTCTAGTGGTGCGAGCACCGTAATTTGAACCCTTGATTTGTGTGGACAGCAAATTCGAACGACTGGCTTGATGTCATGTGTGCGTCATTAGTGATATTCCCAGTCTACACTGGCACGGCGCTCATGCTCGTTCGGTGGTGACGAAAGTATTCGATGTCTATACAGAATAGAATCTATAAAGAGTCAACATTTAATCAATCACCGTATTCCTAGACGAACGATTAGTGATGGCTCTGGATCTGATAACTGTAGTTAATTTCATACTAACTGTAGTAATATTCGTCTTGGGTGTCGTGCTGTATTCTGGGAAGAAGAACATGTTTGCTCTTTACATCGGCATAGCCTTTGGCCTTTTTGCCATCTCTCACCTGGCAACGTTACTGGACCTTGCCGTCAGTCTAACACTTGCGCTCATAATAGTCCGAATAATCGCGTACGTCATAGTCATTCTTGCGTTGGTCACGCTTTGGAAGAAGCGAAACTGAAACGGTTCTAGTTAGCGTCAGTTGTTCATCGCAATTTGCGAGAGATTGAACGCAGACAAAGAAGTCGGTGTGCTTGCCACGCGAACAAGCGAAGACCGTAAGCAACATCTGAACCGTGGACTGAGCGATCACCTGCAAGAGTGAAACGAATAACGGACGTAATAACAAATTTCAAGTTGCAGTTTGGAGTTAGATTGATCTCGGCCTGCATTCAACCTCTTACATCTAGATTCTAAAAGCGAGCACGCATGAGAAGTGTGTGTGCGCGTACCCTTGGTGCGCGCCACCCCCAAAAAAATGAACGCCAGCGCGCGAGTAGATTTGGACCAACTCTGTTTTTGCGCGGTTGTGGCGGTTAGTACTCTAGTAGTTCTATTCTACAACTTAAATCTGGAATTGAAAGAAAGATGAAGTTTGCTCTCAATGTCTACCAAGTAAGCCACATTGGAACACGATTGCCCAGTGGATATCTCATTTTCGATTGTTACGGCCCGTTATCTGCGCGAGTCGCCTTGGAAACAATGTCGGCGTGAAGACCAGTTCGCATATGTAATGTGTGCAATGACTCCCATAAGAAACCAACGGATTTGTACGGAGAAAGGCATTTATTGAGTGGAATGCGCCCTTCCAACAGCTCGGATGAGCCATGCCGAAGAACTCACAAACCACTGACGCAGCACCCGTTCAGTTGGGCGAGGACGACAAATACCTAGTCGACATCATCATGCCCCCAAAGGCAATACCTACCCCAAAGGAGTTTCTGGAAGCAATCAAAGGCGCCGTAAAGGGCAAGATGCTCGCCAAAATGAAGAAGGAAGCAGTCAACTGCCCAGTGAAGCAAAAAACTGTCTCATTCGTGGAATGCTTCACCTGCCCGAACTTTAATCGAAGAATTCGCGGAAAAGTAGGATGCAGGGGCCTCCCGTTACCCGCCAAGTAAGCCCACATTAGAAACCGAACCATGGCACTGGTGCCGTTTATTCATCTTGGCTGATACTTGACGCCTGCAAGCCACGCGAGTTTCGGGATGAGCCATTGAAATCGCGCTGGCGTAAGACCACGAATGAAATCGAAATCACTTGGCAGGAACAATCGGAGAGCACGCAAGCATCCGACATAGATCAGTGCACCAAACACAACCACGAAGGGCAACAAGGCTAGTTTCACGAGGAATGATTGAGCCAGCGATAAGCAGCCGAAGACGACTAACCCCATTATGGCCGATGCTACGGTGGCGTATGCAAACGCCTTCGCATCCAACTCAAGGAGACCATTCCGCGATGACGCCAGGGCATACATTGAGAAAACGATCGCCATTAAGGTGGCACGTCCGACTGCTGGCCCACTCAGCCCAACGATTGGCGTCAAGACCGCCGAGACCACAAATAAACCGGCCAGACCAAATACGTTCGCGAGGGTGAACCATTTCAACTTCCCAATCGCCAGCAGAACCCCTGCGTACACGGCGCTCAAGGCTGTCAGACCTGTAACCACTGAAACGATCATGGAAGGCAATAGTCCACTCACGTAGTCAGGACCAAAGATCCTTAACGCCACACCTGTGACGGAGGAAAAACCAAATGCCACTGGGAGGACTACGATCGAAACGTAACGAGTGTAATCGTGGATCATCGAACGCATCTCAACCAGCTTGTCTGATGCGTGCAGGCTGGAGAGGGCGGGAAGAAGCACGGTAAGTAAAGCATAGGGCGCAAATCCCGCGAAACTCGCTGCCACGATCGCAACGTTGTAGATCGCTAGCTCCCCCAAGCCCTGTCTGGCTAAGGTGAATATTCGATCGGCTTGGTTAATCGCGAAGCCTATCAGCGCACTAACGAGCGTGTAAAGAGAGTACTCTGCGAAACCACGGAGCGAGAAATCGCTCTTCCGCTCTTTCTCTTGAACATTGAACTTACTCTTTGCTCTCCATAATGCCAATACGAGCAGCATCGCATCGCCCATAACCCATCCCATTAACACTCCAACGACAGCATACGGGATCAACAGTATTGCGGCCGACGCATATCGCACGAGGCTCCACAAGAGGATGAAGGTGCTGGCGCCTTTCACATCCGCCAGCGCTATCAAGACGCCGATCCCCACCTGCCCTATGACTATGACGAGCATGTCAACCGCCGCGAGCCTTACGAACAGGGGGAGAACCGCTTGACCTCCTAGAAATGGGATCACTAGGTTCGGGAAGACCATTAGCATGCATGCCACAAGGCCGGCCAGAAGACCACTAAAGGCTAGGGAAGCATTGAAAATCTTCTTGGCACTCTTGTGCTCTCCTGTTGCCAGAAGCTCTGGGAGAAACTTCAGGACGGCGAGTGGAGCGGGAATGGGTGACTGCATTACCACAGGTTGCGCTAGAATGCAGACGGTCACGATCAGCCAGATCATGATATTGAGAGCAGTCACAACGCCAACTTGCACTGTAGATTGAAGAATATTCGTTAGAATCAGAAAATAGAGCGTGTTCGCAACCAGCGACACGACGTTCGCCACGTACAGAGAAGTCGCGCCCTTTGCTACAGAGGTTTCCAATTGGACAATGTCTCCAAATTCGTGTCCAGCTCTGATTTGCTGAGCACGCGTCATCCAGCTATCAAGGCTTATTACTTAACATGGTGGCAGCGTACGAAACACAAAGACTCACACGTGAAAGCAGCAATCCTCGCCGGCGGGGCTGAGACTAGGCTCTACCCATTGACAACGTACGTCCCAAAGGCATTGATTCCGATTGGCAGCCGCTATGTGATCGAGTACATCATCGACTACCTCAAACTCCATGGGATCACCGAATTAGTAATGCTAGTATCCGACAAGGAGGCTGATCTGCTCAAGAACCAACTAGGGGAGAGCACTCGTTTCGGAGTGAACATCGAATATTCTGTAGCGGAGAGAATAGGAACGGCGGGTGCACTTCACGCTGCGGCTGATCTCCTTGGCGACCAATTCGTCGTCTATTACGCAGATGTTCTAACTAACATGGACCTATCAGCGATGATGAAATTCCATGCCTCAAAGAAATCGATCTGCACACTTGCAATGAGCACCTCCGTCCCAATAGAGTGCGGGGTAGCTCGCGTAAATCAAGATGGAAAGGTAACATACTTCGAAGAGAAACCAGTTCTCAGAGAATACCCGATCAGCATGAGCATCAACATTCTGGAGAGTGAAGTTCTTTCGTATTGCAAACCTAACACAGACAGCGCGCACCATGTCCTCCCCAGTCTCCTGAAGGAAGCAAAGTCAGTGCATGCATATCTGACAGAGAAAAGGCACTATGATATTGGGACCTTCAAAAGCTTGGAAGAAGTGCGCGAACTGGCCGAAAGAAACCAAGACTTGTTCACAGCGTGATCCCCCTTTTTGAGACCTACGTGAAGCTTCTCGTTCTGCCAGCAACCTTAGGGTGGCTTAAGGTATCGAGGTACGCACGCATTCGTTGAATCAGGAGCTGAGAAGGGCCATGCAACACCGACGCAATACCTTACTTTAATGCCATTACCACGCAATCGAACCACTCAACTGGCTGGTGAGGGGTACCCCCCCTAGAGGGGGGGGTGGAGTCCTGATGAACGAGGAACCCGCCTTCTTTGCAGATCTCAAGGAAGATCTGTTCACTTTCTCATATAATGCAAACGTCTCCATAGCGCAATCCGTCGTCGGGCCAGAACGTGAAATGAACTCCGCCATAAACTAATCTTACATTGATGTCCATGCTTTTGACAAGCCTACCTATCGTCAACGCGTCATTGCATTGAACAGTCATCCCGCCAGTTCCGACTATGTCAGGCGCATATTTCCTCAATAGACGAGAAGCCTTTTCTGTTGAATTTCTCATCTTGCAACCTTCCAACGATTGGGTTGGGCCTTATCCTGTCGGCCCCACGCCTACAGCCGAGAACTTGATTCCGGCATGGAGAAATCGTTGGGCCTCGTAGATTCCTCTTCCATCGATTACGACTGGGCGCTTCATTCGCTCCACAAATCTGCGTGGTGGGATCTCTTTGAAGGCCTCCCATTCAGTTACAACTATGCAACAGTCTGCTTCGTTTAGGCATTTTATTGGGTCTTTCGCGTATTCGACCTTGTCCTGTAAGACCGCTTGCGCGTTTTCCACGGCGGCGGGGTCACAAGCTACAACGGTTGCGCCCTTCGCGAGCAGCCATTTGATAATCTTAATCGATGCGGCACCTCGCACATCATCCGTGTTGGGTTTGAATGCCAATCCAAAGACAGCAATCTTCTTCCCGCTTAACGAACCGAGCTCTCTCTTGGCTAGCTGAACAAGCCTTTGCCACCTGTTCTCGTTGACGTTGATTACGCTCTCGATTAGTTCGGAATTACAGCCCAGAGATTTACTGAACTGTAGAAGCCCACGCACGTCTTTTGGAAGACATGCTCCTCCCCAACCCAACCCAGCGTTCAGGTATTGTGATCCAATTCGCTCATCTAGGCCGATACCAGCTGCAACGACCTTGATATCAGTGTGAGGAATAGACTCAGCCATATTGGCTATGGAGTTGATGAAACTGACTTTCATAGCTAGAAATGAGTTGTTGGAGTATTTGATCAACTCTGCGTTCTCGTATGTCGTTTTGATGATGGCAGGCGTCTTTCGACCATGAAGACTCTTGTAGAAATCTGCCAGCCTATCAATAGCATCTTGATTGTCACCGCCAATTATGATTCTATCCGGAAATTGTGTATCCTGTATTGCACTGCCTTGGCGCAGAAACTCTGGATTTGAGCATAAATCGAAGTGCGTTCGGATTTTGCCCGATTCTCGTTCTATAATGGGCTTCACAGTGTTCCGTGCGGTTCCCGGTATCACCGTGCTCTTGAGTACTACTAGTTGACGACTTTCGGTGCTAAGTGACTTACCAATCGTGACTGCAACATCCTTGACCTGTGCGAGATCAACGCCTCCTTCTCGGGAGCTCGGTGTTCCAACCGCAATAAACGCTAAGTCTGATTCGGCATTGACGGAACTATCGCTAGTCACTGAGAACGTGCCTTCGCTGATTACTTCCTCTAGGTACGTACTCAACTTAGGTTCGAAGAAAGGTAGGACAGCATCTTGGATTTGCTCGACTTTGCGATCGTCAATATCGATTCCGACGACTTCGTGGCCCTTCTTGGCAAACCAAACGGCTGTCGCTAAACCTACGCGGCCTAGACCGAATACTGAAATCCTCATCAATCTCCCAACGTGGTAGGTCGGTTCCATCAGGTTTCATGTACCCTCGAATACTTAAGACTCAATAACAACATTTCCAAGACATCTGATGGGTCAATTGGTTAGATGAACATAAGAGACGGTGTGCGCCGTATTCTGGATTTGATTCTGTCCGAGAACAGGTTTCCACTGAGAGCTATGCAGTTACTCCTACCAACATCATTCCGTTCATCATCGTGGGTGCGCGCACAGCGCGCCCGCGTGACTCGTGCCCTTGAACCAGTTTATTTTGGGAACCTACGGAGACTCAATCCTATCAGTCCGGGCTTTGGTTATCGGAGAGGTAAGTCGCCCATTGACCGCTATTACATTGAGAACTTTCTGTCCGCTCACGCGTCCGATATATGTGGGTGCGTATTGGAAGTAGCGGATAATAACTACACGCGGAAATTTGGAGGTGCCCGCGTCACCAAGAGCGAGGTATTGCATGTTGTCGAGGGGAATCCTAACGCTACTATCGTGGACGACCTCACAAGTGGTAAGAAGATTCAGTCCAACACATTTGATTGTATAATATTGACCCACACGCTTCAGTGCATTTACGATGTGCGAGCAGCCATCGGAACACTCTATCGCATTCTTCGACCAGGCGGAGTACTACTTGCCGCTACCTTCGGCATATGCAAGATCAGTCGGTGGGACATGGAGCGCTGGGGTGACTATTGGCGTTTCACGACCTTGTCGGCACGACGCTTGTTTGAAGAAGCTTTCCCCGCAGAGAACGTTCAGATCCAAGCGCACGGCAACGTACTGGCAGCTACGGCCATCCTGCACGGATTGGCCGCGGAGGAACTGAAGAAGTATGAACTGAACTACCATCACCCAGATTTGAGGTGACTATCACGATCAGGGCCGTGAAGCCTGATTCAGGGAGAAAACTGGTATATTGAAGGCCCGTCTCGTTGTTTTCTCTCCTCACCCTGATGACGAGACGCTGGCATGTGGGGGTACGATAACCAAGACTGTTCATCAAGGGGATGATGTTTACATAGTTACTATGACCGATGGCAGAAACTCTCACAGGATCGTTCTCCGCATTGACAAGAATCCAACTCCACAGGAGATTGGCGCAATACGCAAGAACGAGGCTAGACAAGCTGCCGAAATACTGGGAGTTAAACAAGACCACCTCTTTTTCCTAGACTTCGAAGATGGGTCACTTGATCACAACATCTCTGAAGCCAAGGAGCAAGTGAAAGATATTCTAATCAAGTTGAACCCCGACAAGATCTTTGTTCCGAGTGAGCGAGACATTCACAAGGATCATCGTGCAACCAATGTGATTGTTTCACTGGCTCTTGAGGAACTAGCTCTGCAGCTGAATGTTTATGCTTATGTTGTTTGGTCAGACCGCAGGATGGTTCAGAGGATCCTTGAGAAACTCCATGAGATCCTCAGACCCCCCAGCGTCATGAGAATTAGAATTTCTGATTTTCTGGAGCTGAAACGCAAGGCTATATCAATGTACAAGAGCCAGGTGAGTCTACTATTTCCTTCGCAGCAGAAACCTATCTTGGATGAAACTTTCTTATCGAGTTTTGTGAGACCTACTGAGTGCTTCTTGGTTAAGCCTATACGAAGAGAGACCGGCACCTTATGATATTGATTAAAAGATTCTCAAGATGCTGCGATTCCTGAAAGCTGCGTGGATCAATCCTGAAAAAACGAATTCTCTATCTGCTTGATGTCTTCCCCAAGTTATCCGACACCTTCATTCGGGGCGAAATCAGGGGTCTCTTGAAACTAGGTTGTAAAGTGCAAATATGGGCACTAAGCAGCGAGCGAAGCCGCTCATCATATCAGGACAGTCAGGACCTCTTGTCATCTGTAATCACTGAAGATCTTCAACTGACCTCTAGGAAACGAAGGCTTCTGCGAAGCCTTTCGTTTGCCATGCGTCATCCGTTCAGATTTCTTGGCGCCTTACGCGTGGCACTGTTTCATGAGCCACTTGATGGATTGATTATTCTTCTTCAAGCATGCTGTGCGGCAGAGGAGCTTACACGAAGACGGATCCAACACATTCATAGCCACTTTGTCAGACGTGCGTGTAAGCATGCACTCCTACTATCAATCCTAACCGGCATCCCGTACAGCTTCACCACACATGCACCACAGTTCGTCAAAGGATATTTCGAACCTCCCAGAGACTTCTATCTTCGCGCAAAATACGCACTTAAGGTCATCACGACTACCAGCAATAACAGAAGTTATCTTGAAAAGAGGATTAGAATCCCACCAAACAAGATTGTGGTCATTCCACCCGCGATTGACCCAATACGCTTCCACCCACTTGAACATCAAACTCCAGACAAGAGAATTATATTGAATGTGGCACGACTGGACCGTGAGAAAGCTCACAACGTATTGTTGAAGGCCTGCGTGTGTCTCAAGAATCTGAAAGTACCTTTCGAATGCAACATAATCGGTGATGGGCCCGAACGAAGAAACTTGCTCAGACTAATCGAGAGTCTTGGACTCGATTCACACGTGCATCTCCTAGGTGCTAAGACAAATGCAGAAGTTGTGCCACATTACCAAGAAGCCTCTGTTTTTGTGATGCCAAGTCTTCTCGAGGCCCTAGGTGTTGCTGCCATGGAAGCAATGGCTTGCGGAGTACCAGTCGTGGCTTCGAGAGTGGGCGGGGTACCCGAACTCGTTGAAGACGGCGGCACCGGATTCCTAGTCGAAGTCGGAGACCATCAGGAATTCGCAGCAAAGATCGCCCTACTTCTCGAGAATACTGAGCTGCGTACCAAGATGGGTAGAGAAGCTAGGAGCAAGATAATTGAATCGTTCAATATCAACGAACAAGTCAGAAGGCTAGCCCAGACCTTGGATTACTTATGTGTCGACCACGATGCCTGTGTGAACCCTCCGCCGGTTTATTACTGACCAGTCTTTCTAGCATGATGGTATTTGTAGTCGGATGGCAAGTCTAGGATGGTACGATTTCTGCCCGAGGTTGCAAAGGATATTGTGCTAAACAGTAACACCCTCAGGCCTTTGGCGCGAACGTACATGCGCGCGGTCTTGGACTTGAATTATTACAAGATAAAGTCGAGGGTGGATCTTCACACATTGGAACGCCTGCCACCGCTTGGCCTAGATCTCAACGTCGTAGACTTCTGTAACTCAAACTGCGTGTTTTGTGCGTATCATCTTACTCGCCCCCGCGGAATTGTAATGAGTATCAGAATCTACGAAAAGGCTGTAAGGGAATTTGCCCGCATGGGTGGAGGAAGTGTTTCACACAATGGCTTAGTAGGAGACCCTTTACTGGATCCAACATTGTTTGACAAACTCAGAATATCTAGCTCCTACCCAGAGGTATGTTCACGCGTCTTGTTCACTAACGGCATCCTGCTCAGCCAAGACAAGAACGTGGAAAAAATACTTGAGTCTGGAATCAGTAAGCTCTTCATAAGCGTGTCCGACTTCGAGGAGACTTCGTATAAGAGGATATTTCGAGTCGACAAGTATCACGAGGTTCTCGAAGGAATAAGACTACTCATCACAAGGAGCAATGAAATGAAGAACAGTATCGAAGTTTTTCTAAATGTCAGAACCAACAAGAACAGCCGAGAAGTGCTTTCAAGTGATGACTACAAGCGAATTATCGCACCGCTTTTTGACAGGGATCACATTGCGATTAGCAGATGGTTCGACAGCTGGTGTGGCCAGATCCAAGAAGAGAATCTTCTGAACAACATGTATATGAAACCTGACCCTCATATCAGATCACTGCCATGCGAAAGGACATTCTATCTTGGGATCTTGCCCGACGGATATGTGCGAGCGTGTCCCTGCAGATTTGGCAGGAAAGGAACTCACGATGAGCTCATAGTTGGCAACATTGCTGAAAACAGCCTTGAGCAAATATGGGCCGGGAGAAAAATGAGAGAGATAAGAGAAAGCTTTCTGGAAAACGAACTACCAGAAGTCTGCGGCAACTGCAATGACTACACTTATCCAAGTTTGAAGCAATATACGCTAAAAAAGACATTAATCGGCATGAACAACGAAAGACCGTCCTAGCTACGGCATGTAAGAGAGCCCTACTGCCGACTCAAATTCCCTTTGTTCAGAATGGAGTGAAACATGGCTGTTCGAACGCTTTTTCTGCGGATAAGCAAAGACAAAGACCTCGACGTCTCGATTAGCGAGATGGGCGTCGCGTGACCCACAAATGAAACTGAATCAGCGCCATGACTTCAAGTAGCGGAGTACATACCTAATTGTGACCATCACCCGATTCGTGAACAACACTACGTATGGAACGCGATATGAAAGGGAAATGACTCTCTTGCTTAGCAGAATCGGTAATATAGAACGAGGGATTGTACCGAGCCTAGTGGCAGTCACTTGTCCTTGCATCCAAAAGAGCAAGGCATTCAAGTAGATATTTGTCTTCTTCCGTTTCAAATGCTCCGGAAAAGCAAAATAGTCCACATCGTAACATGCCTCTTCCTTCGTTCTTATGACGCCATCCTTTCTTGCCATCTCGAATAACTCAACGCCTGGGAACAAGGCAAGGCCAAAGGTCTCGAGATTGTACGGCTGGGGCAGTTCTGAAACCAGCTCGATCGTTCGAAGTACATCACTCTCTTTTTCGTATGGATTTGCTATTATGAATTGATAGTTAGGTGGTTCTATTTGCGACTCGCACTTGTTCAAAATCCTTGCTGCCTCGACGATCGTTTCATTGTTGGTAAAGCGTTTATAGATTCTAAAGTTGACGTATTCACTTCCAGACTGAATACCCATTTCGATTTTTCTCAAACCTGCTTTGATAAATAGGTTAAGTTTTGCTTCGCTAAGCGTGTTTGGATTCACGTAACATTGGAAGGGTAAATCGATTTCAGATTTGTATGCGTTACAAAACGTCTCCAGTTCCTGAAACGATCTGGTGAAGAACTCATCATCAGTAAACCACACGGCCTTTAAAGAACGAAATTTCTGCTTAGCCTGTGCTAGTTCGTCGATAATGGTCTTTATGCTTCTTATCCTCAAGTGCTTCGTTTCGCCGACCTTTCTGTAGAGGTTCCGAACAAATCGGTTACAACAATAAGTGCACATGTAGGGGCACCCTCTGGAAGTATGTATCAAGAACCAGCCGTTCAGAAATCTCTCATGCATCCGTAGTATCTTGCCGTTATCCAAGACGTATTGGTCGCTGAAATCGTAGTCTGCAAATGGTAATCTATCCAAGTCCTCTATGTAAGGGCGTACGTCGTTCTTGATGATTTTCCCTTCCCTCTTGAACCAGAGATTCTTAATGTCGTTTTTTTCGCCTTTCTCTAAAACGTCCGCCAATTCCAGCATTGCTCTTTCTCCTTCTCCAATGCAAACAGCATCCACGTGCTCAATGCATTGTTCGGGGCAGGTCGTTGGATGAATTCCGCCCCACACCATCGGAGTGTTCAGACTTCTGAGGTGGCCAATTACCTGGATGGCTCTCTCTGACGCAAGCGTCATTGATGAAATGCCGATTAGCTCTGAATCCTTGACCATTGCCACTAGCTCATTCATTACTCTAATCGGATACATTCGTGGTTTGATCCCGTGGATGGACCCGTAAGGTAGAAAAATCAGACGTGTGCTATGCCCATTTTCCTTTAGGTAAGACGAGATAGATCTGATCCCGTTCGCGTAGATCGGCTCATCTACTGAAATCAGAGTTATTCTCATTCTAACATACTGCCTCCAGCAATCCTAATAGTAGATGTGATTAGTTTTGTTAATTCGAACATGGAACAAAGACTGACCACTAGCTTACGGGCATACTGATAACAGGTATTCCTTGCTCGCAGGGTATTGGCTCCCAAAGAACTCCTCTCTGAGAATTCTCCTTTGCTAGATAGCCTCCTTGCGATGTATCTGCATGCCAAACGCGGTTCTGCTGGGCATGTTGTTTCTGAGTGTGTGACCTGCCTCAGACATTTCCACTCGGAATCTTTGTACTTCTGGCTCCGATTCTACGGGTCAAGCTCACAAGTTTTCGAAGAGTACCAATACTGGCAGCAAACGCCGCTGCTAGGATCATGGAAGCAGTGGCTTTAGGAGCCAGAGACACGCATCTCTCTGAATCGATGATTACGACCTTTTTCTCTAAGAGATTCTTCATAGCTTTCTGGATATCACTGGCCTCATACCCGAGATCGATGAAGTGTTGAATTATGAGTTCGTATCCCCGGATATCAGCAACATACCTGAAAATCTTGGCTTCTAGTCGCGACAGAGCGAACAGACTCTTGGTAGCACACGAGCGTGTGTCGCAAATGACTATGACCAAGCCGAAATCTACGTAAGCAAGGAATGGTGCTCCGAGCATAGCAGGAACTGGCGCGCCAAGCATGTCGAGAAATGGTCTGGCAAGCTTACCGAAAGTTGGCTTGTGAAGCACAGGGAGGACAGGCTTAGCAATAGACATGTTCCAATCATTTATCCACTTCTTAATCTCAGTCGCCAGCTCTCCGGTGTACTCTCCAGGATCTCGAGCGTCTTCATAGTCAAAATCGAAGAAGTACGCTAGATCGTACAGTTGCTTTTCATCGAGAGGATAGATGAGCCGGTATTGTGAAGCGGCTCTTACGTTGCAGACGCCGAACTCTCTTTGAAATTCGAAAAAAGGACTGAAGCGATCGACGCGAATGCGTTGGAATCCGGGAGGTTCAAGGTGAGATAAGAGCGGCACCCAATCTCTCATCCTTTCATATTCGGAAACTTTCTCCTTGGGAAATCCGAATAACCAATTCCAGGACACGTCTATGTTCAGCTCGCGGCAGCACTTGAGCAACCAGACATTCTGTAATCCTGTTACGCCCTTCCGCATCAATTTCAGAGTGTCATCACTGAAGCTCTCTATGCCCGGTTGGATGTGTTGAATTCCCGCTGCTTTGAGAAGTCGAAGCTTTTCTCGGTTCAAATTAGCCTTTAAGTTAAACAACAGGTCTAACTTCATATGGTTTCGAACGAGTTCAGGCAGGAATGAAAGGTTCGGGTTGAGGTTGTTGTCAGCCATATGAAAACGATGCGGCCCCCATTTTTCAACTATGTATTTGAGTTCTCCAAAGATTCTGTCCGGGCTCTTGCTCCGATATTTCATGGTAATACCATTCAACCCGCAGAATATGCAATGCGATTTTTCACCCCACCAGCAGCCTCTAGAGGTTTCAGCAGTCAAGAATTGAGCTTCGATATCTACTCCAACCGAATGTAGACTGGCAAAGTAATCTTCAAAATCAGGAAACGGAAGCTCGTCCATGTTCATAACGGGTCTTGGAGTTGAGAACTCATCAAAGGCATCCCCTTTATGTCCAGGGATTCCACTAACGTGTGGATCTTCGCCGTTAAGCAGTCTGGTAGCAAATTCGATGAAGACATTGTCTCCCTCTCCGCAGCAGACGTAGTCTAACCATGGAAATGATCTCAGCATAGTGTAACCCATTATGCCTTCACAGTTTGATCCTCCAAGGATCACGGTAGGAGCCCTCGGGCCTAGTTTTTCTTTGACTTTTCTCGCAACCGCAAGCGACGAACAATTCTGAGAAAACATCGTTGAGAACCCCAAGATCTTGGGGTTGGTACGTTCTATGTGATCAACGCAAGAGTTGACAAATGATTCCACTTTCTCTCTTGCCTGAATCAGTCTATCCCGGAAGTCTTGAGAGAGATCTGGGAGATAGACAGGAAAATCGGGTCTTACGACTCGTTTGCGGCCGCGGTCCATCTCCTCCATCAATTTCACTAAAGTCTCATCGTGTTCTTTCCTATCATAGCGGAACGCCGATTGAGAGAATATCCATTCAGCCACAAAACGTAATTCAGGGGCACTAAGCAGCCTATACAGTTCGGGTCCTATTGCCGCAACGAAATTTAGGTTGTAATATGCAATCTGGCTGTCGATATCGCGGTTCTTCAGACCTGCTTTCATTAGGCTGAGAGCTAGAGATGGTGCGTTAGGGATTCCAAAAGGTGTGAAGGCAAGGAGGACATCGACCTGTTTACCTGAATCCATCAGGCAATTTCTCCCAATGAACACCAATGTGCCTAAGATAAAGGCAAAGATAAAGGCTACCTCATTGGTCAGCTCTTCTGGACGCAAATTCAAAAAGTCTTGTATTCCTATGCTTCTGAACGTTTGACCTGAATAACACCTTATCTTACGACGAGGCTGGAACTCCAGATCTTGTGGTGTCAAGCTCCCTTATTGGTTGATTGTAAGTTAGCGGTCAACTGAGGATATAGTTCTTCGTTCCATTCTTCCACTGTGTTCTTGTCTTTCCAAGAATACGTTGAAAGCAAGATCATGCTTGGATTCAATCATCCGCGCTAGCTCAGTTCGTTCTAATTCTCTGATACGACCTTGAGTCTCATCAACAATCATAATCTCGAAGCCAAACTGCCGCAGCATCCTCACCAATCCCAATGGACTCGTCCCAAGGTTTCGCAAGCCCCTGGGCCAAAATGCCATGAAGATTCTGTCAACGTGTCCAAGCGTTCTTATAGCGCCCTGGATTACGCGCCCCTCAGCTCCTTCGACATCGATCTTCATCAAATCTACTTTATGGACCCTCAGCACATTCTCAAGGTAATGGTCCAGACGTAATGCATCCACCTCTACGAAACCTGTTTTCCGCGAGACGTTCTTCTCTGAGAGCGAATGCGCACCGAGGTTCAATCCATCAATGAAAAGTCTCAATTTGCCGTTCTTGTTGGAAACGGCTTTTTTGATGGCGATGACGTTAGTATACCCGTTTACTCTTACGTTGTTCAGTAGAAGTTCGTAATTCCTCGGATCTGGCTCGAAAGCGATTACACTCCCTTTGTCGCGTAGCAATCTCGCAGCGAGTAGAGTGTAGTATCCGAAATTGGCTCCGATGTCTATGACGACCATGCCTGGCCTTATTATTTGCTTGAACAGCTCCGTCTGATATCTCTCATAGACACCGTCCGCAAGCAAATGAGGAACGATGCCGAGATCAATTGCGTCAACATACATACGGCTTCCTTGACAAACTAGCAAAATGGTTTCTTTGGGTCTTAGTCTCCAGTAAATCGATTCGTAGAATATCTTAGCGCCAGGAAGTCTTCGAAGAACCTGACGTGCCGGCGACAAAACCATCATAAGCTTGTTGAATACCAGAAAAGCTGTGGTCTTCATAGTCTGCCCTTACCAAGCCAGCCCCAAATTGGGCGGTTCGTCGAGAATGCCTGCAGCAGAGCGAACTACAAGTTCGACACGCCAAGCTCCGGTAAGATCGTTCACAAACAGAATCTTCATGGTGATCTGGACTCACGCTCTGCTTTCCTGATTCCGCTGATCCACGCCAACTGCCACAGTAGATGCATGGGTTCAAACAGCAGCGTAGAGCCATCGCTCCGTCGAAGTACAAAGAGGACTCCGTCCCTCGCCAATAATGTCAATTCTCGGCCGATGCGACATAGAGAGAGAGATTCACGCCCCACATGCGCTGCCGGCTTTCTTGGAAAGACGTCAGGGTGCTTCTTGGTTAGGTGATAGTATCCATATCCCTTGGTTTGCACGGCACGCAACAACTCTCTTAGCCCAAGCTTGTTTCGGTGGAACACAATTCCCGCGTTCTCTAGGAATCTCATAGAGTATCGTTTGCTTTTCTGCATACGCAGAGTGAAGTCTATGTCTGATCCAGACGGGAGGGTCTCGTCGAATTTCCCAATGCTGTCGAATACTTCCCTTCTGAAGGCTACGTTTGCAGTAACAGCGTATGGGAGGGGCCTATGATTCGGCTTGTGATTTGGCTCGCCGGTCATGACTTGGAAACGCTCCACAATTGTCCTAGGCTCGAGCGGGAGAATGGTTCCCGCAACTCCACCAACCTTAGGGTCTGCGAATCCATCGACGAGATTCTTCAACCATGACGGCGAAACGATACAGTCGCCATCGGTAAATGCAATAATGTCCCCGCTGGATTTCGAAATGCCCAGGTTTCTCGCCGCATACGATGTGTGCTTCTCGGGCTCGATGAGCAAGGTAAATTGGAACCGACGCACTATCTGTTGAGTATTATCGCAAGAACCGCTATCCACCACCAGTATCTCCGTCTTCTCGCGCGGGTAGTTCAGTTTGGCGAGTGAGTGGAGTAGGTCTCCTATTGTTGACTGCTCATTGAGAACTGGAACAATAACGGAAACCTTCATTCTCGCCACCAACTCGCTAGAGGTCAAGCTCGCCCGGAAAGTATTGCTCAAGCCAAAGGAACAGCATCACGAGGGCCAACACCTTCCTTGGGTCTCCCTTCCGCAGAATTCTCTTAACCTTCGCCGGCCTGAAAAGGTGGTGTGTTCGCTTGGTGCCGTCGTCGAGTACCTGCTCGAAGTATTCTTTCAGCTGGAACTTCATCCAAGTCATGAGTGGGAACTGCAGCCCCATCTTGTGCTGGCTTATGATGTGAGGAGGCAGGAGCTTGAACTTGGTGGCAAGATGACGCAGCACGGTTTTCGTTTCTCCATGGAACCCTGTCTTCTGTGGAATCATAGCTGCGAGCTCCAATATGCGTTCATCCAAATATGGAAGCCATGGCGAAAACGAGAAGTATGTGCAAATTCGTTGAACCCGTGGTATGTAGAAACCCCATGTGCCAGCCATTCGCGTCTTAAACCGGAAAACGTTGGGGAGGTATTCGCTTGGCCAAGATACTTCGTTCTTTGCCCTCTGAACTAGGTCCATTATAGGCAGGAAAGTGTTTGTCACGGCTTTTGTTCCAAGGCCCTCACTGTAGAGATTGGCTCTTTCGTGTGGCTGAAAGATCAGTTGCCCATAATAGACTCTCGCTGCAGTTGAGCAGCCCATTCCCAACTCCTTGAAAAGTGTATCGAGTGTCTTCAAGGGTTCCTTGAACATGCCTTGGTGAACTGATGTGAACGGATATTCGACGAGTTTCTCTCTAATGATTGCAGGCATTGCATGCGAAAGCCTGCGAATATGCTGCTCAGGTTCCGATTCTGAGAAAATCAGTCCGGCTCCGTCACCTGTGAAAACGGTTTCGACCTCACGAGCGGCTTCGGACGCTAATATGAAAGTTGGAAGGCTCGCCATGTGTTCAGAGAGGAGATCATCGTAGGCCAATACTAGTTTGGGAAGAATCTTGGGGACATCGTCGGCTGTCATCAAGACCTCGTGATAATCGAGATCACAAAATTCAGCAGTCTCCTTGGCAAACGGTTCGTTGTAACCTTCATCCTCGAAAACGACCGTAAACGCACTAAGCTTACTTTCAACCTGTTTCCGGATCAGAGCCGAGAGAATTGATGAATCAATCCCCGAAAGAAAAATCCCGATAGGGGTCTGCGATCTGTTGAGATAATCTATGAGGACTGCGTTGAGCTTGTCGTGGAAGTAGGTGGCCCATCCATCTTCTGTGACTGTTAGATCTGGTTGTGGTTCGACTTGCCAGTATCTTTCAGAGCTCCAATCTCCGTTTTGAAGACGGACCACGGTCGCGGCTGGCAGCCTTAGCACATTTTTGAAGAGCGTCTCATGACTTGGGATGTGCCCGAAGGAGAGGTAGTAGTCAACCCCCGTGAGGTTCAGTGATTTTGGAGCAAGATTAGCGGAAAGGATCCCGCTTATCTTCGAGGCGAAAATGACGACGTCTCCATACGCAGAGTAGTAGAGGGACACGTGACCGACCTTGTCAGTTGCGAGTATGACCTCGTTCCGCTGACGGTTGCAGAGAGCCAAAGCAAAATTCCCTTGCATACGGGATAAGAACTTGACGCCGTTCCTCGCTATCGTCCGAAGAAGGAGCTCAGCTTGCTCAATTTCTGGGGCTTGGCCGAAACTTTGCGAAAGTTCTTTGATGTTCCAAATGTGACCTTCATACGCTAATACAAATCCATCCACGCTTGCCACCCCTCCAGTGCGCGAGTCAAGCGCGCACGCTGCGACACCTGCATCAATGTAAACGCGAGGATCAGCTGCACCCGTACTCAGGGTGCGCTGCATGCTCTTCAGTACGTCCGCATTTAGATCGCCGAGATAACCGCAGATCCCACCCATGGAACGCCACCCAAAGCTCTACTATCTTTGTCGGATCATCACAACACGAAGTTCTGCGGTGTGCGGTCCATCTGTGTCGTGTAACCAGAGCTTTTCCGCAGGTGGATCCATATTTGAGATTTTGACGGTTCTCAGATCCAATCTCTTCCAGTTGGCTAACAAGTTCTTCAAGAGAAGTATGCAGGACAGGGAGTTTAGGGAGATCAGTACTGGTTTCCCCAGCCCCTTAACGTAGACGTAAGATCCCAGTTTGTGTCTGTTCTGGAGAGTTCTCACCATGAGTAGCGACTGCACGAGCCGTTGTGGTGTTATCTTCCTGTCGATCGACCTGAAACATGTCAATGCATCGTCAATTGGGAGACCGTGATGGTGCCGAAACCTTATTCGCTGGCATTCTTCGCCTACGTGCTTTATCTTTGAAAGCAATCCATCCAAGATCTCGTCCTTTCTAGCAAGTGCATGAAGAAAGAAATAGGCGTCGTAGAGCCTGACAGTATGTAGGTCGTCATTCATTCCCACAATCAAATTCTCGGGAACCCTATACTCCTCATCGAGGAGATGCCACAAACCTTTGGGTTTCTGTCCGCAAGTTTTGGATATCCAGCAGATTCCAAGATAAAGCACGCCTGCTAGGCACGACCGCATGGTTTCGCCAAACGATCGAACTGATTTCGCGCGTAAGATCTTGCCATTACGTGCGAGGGCTTTCTTGATAGAGTGCAATACCAACTGCGTTGTACCTGACGGAGCAAGCCCCCCGTAAACCCAGTCAATATCGTCTTGCTCGTCAAAGAAAATGACAAGATGCCTGGCCAATGTCCCACAAATCGACTCATCCTCCTCTCCACGATAGAGCTCGTCAGGCCGCTCAAGCAAACCGCCACGAACATTCAGATCTGAGATTACAATTTCGTAGTTTCCATTGTCAAAGTCTTGATTAGTACCAGAGAGCATGACATCCGAAACATTGTACACTGCTTGAGCATTTCGTGCTCCTTGGACGTTTGCCTCCTCTATTCCATAACGGATAGCGGCTTGAAAGGCCTCGGGGAAACTTGCCCCGCTTTTAGTGAGTTCAGCGAATCTTGAGGTGGCTAGCTCGGAGAAGGACTCAATCAGGTTCAGAGAGAGGCCGAGCGCGTTCTCAATATCCTGAGCAACCTCATGTGAGATCTCAACTTGCCCCGAGAGCCAACTCATGCCAAAGAGCCACTCTGCCAGTGAGTTCTCCGTCAGCTTCTGCCAAACCTCCTCTGTGCCGAAGTGATTCCACATGAGCTGATGTAAGACCAAGAGAAAGTTGTGTAGGCCGCCTCTCGAAGTTTGATGGCCTGCTGGTGGTTGTGACCAGTGCTTTGAGGCAATTCTCTGTATCTTGATGAGAATCCATCTGAGCAGAGTGTATGGAAAGAGAGCGTTAGCGGCCAGTTTGGAGTCTAGGTTCAGCAACTCAGTCAATAGGTCTGCAAATGTGTCTCTCCTGTCCTGAAGGTCCGTGGCAATCTCGTAGTGTGCACCGAGGGTGTATGACCTTAGAAATTGCGCGGATAGATCTTCAAAGAAACGCTTTCCAGGCCACCTTCGTATCAAGGCTGTCCCAACGACGCTGAACAATTCGACGCTATGTGGGACCGAATCTACCTGCAAACTTAGTCGTGCTCCAGAGAATTTTAGGCGAAGCAGAATTCTTTGCACGAAATTCCGATCCAGCAGGATGTAATAGCGCTCATCTTTGCCAAGACTCAGCTGTATCCCTCTTGTGTCGCCGACTATCCCCGAAATCAGTTTCCCTAGGGCTCTAGTGCTATCGTTCCTCCCGATCATGCGAAGAATCAACTTGAGCAGAGGCAGCGAACTGTGGAACAACCTGTGCGTCGTTTCCAATCTCTGGGATTTGAGAATCGACGCGGGGTCTGCTCTTAACGTTGATAGACCCGCTAATCTGAAAGGGTGCGGGTGAACTGATCCGCAGAACTTGTCTTGGCTGGCAACCGTTTCGATTTGATCTTGTAACTGACTGTAACTCTTTTCAGCGAGAAATGTCGCTCGGTCTCTGGACGCGATTAGCTCGTCCAGTGTCTCGGAGAGCCTTGATAATTCGCGGTCTCCTTGGAACTCAGGGGCACTTAGAAGTCTCTTGACTGAAAGTGCAAAATGCCTGTCTCCAGTCAATAGCAGAGGCGAGAAGGCTGACCTCACCATCTTCCTATACTTTCCCCGCCTTAACTGTGGCTCATACTTATGGGGTTGCCGCAGAATTTGTCTGGCAATTTCCACAAAATCGGCATGAAGCCTCAGAATCTCATCTATTTCCGCAAAAAGCTCCTTATTCTCGAATGTCAGGAGATTTTCGACGGAAAGCGATGAGCAGCGGACGGTGAACTGGGGAATAAGCCGCCACTTAGTGGACATCTCCTGCACGTTTGCCCCTTCTGCTCAATCAAATGGCATCTTGATACGAATTCTCTCCCGAGGAGAACCTGTAATTGTGCAGATTCCGGCTCTGTAAAGGTCAACTGAAACCTCTGTGCGTTCGTCGGCAACTATCAAATCCCAAGCCCTTCGCATTCCTTCAGACCAAGAAATATCATCGAGTACGAGTACGGAGTTGGCCGCGAAATAGGGGTACATTTGCCTGAAGTAGGTCAAAGTTGCCTGTTCTTCGTGATGACCGTCCATGAAGACAAAATCCACATGTCCAATTTCACGCAACACCTCACCTAGAACATCTTGAAATCGTCCGACTCGAACTAGCACATTCTCAAGAGTGAGGCGCTCAAAATTCTGCTTGGCTAGTGATGCCAATGATTCATCGCCTTCGCATGTGACAATTCTTCCGCCACGGTTCAATTTCAGTGCCGCTGCTTGGTACGCAGTAGAGATTCCTAGACATGTACCGAGCTCCAAACATACTGTAGGCCTGAATTGCCTTAGCAGCCTGAACAACAGTAACGCCCATTTCGGCGGTAAGCTGGCGGTTCGGCAAAGCTCTTGGATAGTCGTAGTCACTTTTCTCCCTTGATACATTTCTGTGGGTGTCAGACCAAGAGTCGGCAGTCCTGCTCCATAATCCACGATCGATATCTCGGTCGATGATCTCCGAAGTTGTTCCCTCAATCCCTCAATTTTCTCAATCCACGCTTTTTCCTCCACCGAGATGTCGTTTTTCAAGACAGCGTCGCACGCATTCGCAAGTGAGTTTGACATTGCGTTGTTGTGCTGATACAATTGAGAAATTGCCTTCCTCGTCTTTCGATTGCCGTAGATGGTTCGGGAAATTCCGCGAAGGACCTTCCTGGTGGCCGACTTGATCACTCCCTTCCGTGTCTCACCTCATGGCAAGAGGTGTAGCGATGTGCGTTGACTCGAGCATTGCATGTTTCTCTGCTGAACAGCCAGTTCTCTCTTTCATATTTCGAATGTGGATTAAAGATTGTGGCAAGAGCCGGTGGGAACTTGTTTTCTGGAGGAAACGCGAGGTCCAACAGTTAGGGAGACAAAGCGGCTGATCATATGTGTGTCCAGAGGCCTCAGTCCCGCAGGGGTTCAGGTGCTTCGAATCCCCTCGTCGCCCAATACATGCCATAGTCACGAAGACCCCCTTCACAATTAGGTGTGGAGTACACGTCCAGTGAAAGCATTGTGTTGAACGACCAGCATGCAATTGTCAGTTACACAGCGGTCAATGCTTTCTTATGAGTCCGATGTACCTTCCGGTGCCTATCCTGAAGTTGCTCGGTCGGGTTCCATTCATTCTGCAAAAGTGCAGGAATGCCATGTTCTCCAGCACTCCATCCGCCATCAGATACCCTCCATGCCTTAGATGTTTCCATGCCGTGCACAATTCGAAGAGCATATTGCGATAACTGTGGATCGAATCATGAAGAAAGAAATCAATCTTACCAAGTTCATTCAATAGTTGCGGAAGTGCGTGTTCCGAACTGTCCATTATGAGGTTCCATCTGCGGCGATAAACTTGGGGCACCACCCAGCCAGATTCCTTTCCGTCGAGGTACCTCAAGTCTGGTTTTTCGATCGAGTACAGATATCCCTCGCGATTCTCATCTAAGGCCTTGAGGATAAAAAACGAAGAGAACCCATCCGCCACGCCTGTTTCCACAACAAGTGACGGTTTGATTGCTCTGCAAAGATCATAGAGCATCGTGCACCCTATGAAAAACCACTTGTCTTTCGACAGATCCTTCAAGAGATATCGCTCAAGTGTCAGTCTAATCGGAAGCGTCGAAAAATCAACTAGGTCATATCGGAGTCTTGCCCTAAACCAATCCATACAACTAACCTCTAGCGAATCATGATGGAATGACTACGGGAGTCCTGTACATGTATCCTTCCTTTCCTCTAAATGGATGAATAGAAGCAACCTGTGTCCATGTCCATTTCGTGTGTGACATTACTGATTTGGATTGTTGCTACTGACTTTCATTTCTCCTTTTTGTTCGACACTAAGCTTAGGCAAGTACGGAATGACACTTACACATTCCAAGTTCCTGTTTTCTCCTACCTCGCTGACGTGTCGTTCGGCATCTTGTTAAAGGGCAGCTACTCCTATTGGGTCTAGATCTCATAATTCCTACTACTACCACATCGCGGAAAAATCCGAACCTCTAAATTACTCTCGGATGCTCCTCAAGAGAGAATTCATCAATGAAAGTTGAGGCGGAGAAGATAAACGATATTCTGCGAAATGTCCCCGGAATTGAAGAACAAACTGAGAGACAGTACCTCCGTTTCCATATCTACCGATACATCGAAACGCTGTCACTCATTCCAATTTCTTCATCGAAACTGAATGTTCTTGATGTGGGAATTTCAAGCGGCCATCTCGCCATTTTAGTTAGGAAATTGTTCGGTTATCAAGTGTACGGAGTAGATGCTCAGGATGTCTCCACGCCGAGATTCCCATCGGAAGGAATTGACCTTAAAATATGCGACATTGTCAATCAACCTCTTCCATATGATGCAGAAAGTTTCGACATCGTACTCTTCTGTGAAGTATTGGAGCATTTGACGGTGTCACCCTACAAGGTTATGAATGAGTTGTGGAGGGTTCTGAAGAAAGATGGAATTCTCATATTCTCGACACCTAACATTGCTGCGCTTGTCAAGAGACTGAAGTTGCTGGTCGGCAAGAATCCTCTGGCATCTTTCAACAGAAACGGAGAAATCAACTACCACATTCATGAATATACCAAGTCCGAATTAGCGTCTCTCATCGAGCAGACCAATTTCAGACTTGATATGTTGTACCTCAGCGACTGCTGGGAGAGAACTTTCAATAACCTGAACCCGCTACGTTTGGCGTACAAATTGGTCGTCAAGTGCGTTCCTTCATTCCGCGGATGCATACTCGCCCGCGCAAGAAAAGTGAATGGAAAGAGAACCAATATGTGCTAACGTCAATTATGTGACTTCCAATTCAATACCTGAGAGATTGCGCAGCCAAACATTCAACATAATCGGAGCATACCAGTGTGTGGATCTGCAGTATCCGACTACGCAGACGACAAGGCTGAAGATTTCGGTCGACGCTTTGCAGAGAAATCATATACTTAAGAAACTGGCAAGACGCTCATTATCTTCTCAAGCCTCTTCGTCTGTTTTCAGTCTTACCTACTGAAGAAAATTAGCTCACGAGCCTACGGAGGACGAGGAATAGCTACCCTGAGAATTACCTGACCCGTCATATGCACGCGGCGTCTCCTTCGGTTTGGAAAAGAAAACTATGGGCGCTTACTAGGTAGCCAAGCCCAAAACGTGTGGTTCACGACACATCAAGCTCGTTCAAGGAGGGTGCTGAATCCAAGAGCATTCGCAAGTAAGTTTGAAAATACGTTGTTGTGCTGATACAACTGAAGTATTTCCATCGTCGTCTTTCGGTTTCCATATATGGTGCCGTAAATGTCGCGCATTGCTCTTCTCCCCAAACATAAACATCGCCTTCCCGTGTCTGAGCGTGTAGCAAAGGGTAGCAACGATATGCGGTGCTTCGGGCATTACTTATTCTGCCGCCAAACACATAGTTCTCTCTTTCATAGTTCGGATATGGATCAAAGATTGGCGCAAAAGGAACTGTGCCATTATCTCCTGAGCAACCATGTCACACGCTTTAGCGGAACATCGGCAACAATACTACTCTTGGTGCTAGTCGTTATTCTATGCCTCGGCAAGAATCGACACTCTAAAGTCAATTCATCACGTAGAGACAACGTAGGAGACCAAAGCTTTGTGAAAGCTGTCCTCTAGTCGAGCCGCGACGGCTTCCCACGTGAAATCACGTTCAATCGACGTGCGCCCTCGTTGGGCTAAGGCAATTCCAATCTCAGGTTTTTCGAGTAGAACAGATATTTTCGCTGCCAAATCCCGTATGTTTCTGTGCCTAGCAAGCACTCCTCCCCCTATAATATGTGTGAGCTCATTAACAGCAGGAATATCGTAGCCGACGAAAGGCGTGAACGCCGCGTTCGCTTCCATGAGGCTGATTCCCCATCCCTCTTCGGAACTTGGTATAACTATTACCTGCGCTTCCGCCAGCAATCTAATCTTCTCACTCTGCTCAACTCTACCAAGGTATCTCGCGTATTTTCGTCGCCGGCAAAGCTCAGCGATCTCGTTTGAAAGTGGCCCCGAACCTACAAGGAGGATATGAGCCTCCGTGTTTCTCTTTTGCACGATATCCATGGCAGCAATGGCATCGTGTACGTTCTTGTACCCAATCATCCTGCCCAAGTACAAGACTCTACCACGAACCTTCCGGGTTCTCTTCGGTGGGAAAACTGATAGATCCACTCCGCAAAATACGACATCGATCCTCGCAGCATCGAAGTACCTCCTAAGCTTCGCTTTCACGGTATTGGAGACAGTCACGACACGAGTGTATGGTAACCTGAGAATAGTCTGCTCCATACCCCATCCAAGAACCCCCCACCCTCCGTATATTCTGATCCAGTTCTCAGCCCCGAAGACATGTCCTCTAGAATATACGTCATGAAAAGTTGCTACGGAAGGAAGGTTATTCCATGATGCTATGTACGAAGGCAAGCATGGCCTGAATGCGTGTGGGTTGACGATTTCTATTCTCTCATCTCTGATAATCCGCCTAGCTTCCATTTGCAGCCTTGTTAAGTAGGGAATCACTCCACGACCGGAACGATACTGAAATTGTCCAATGACTCTATGCACTTTTATCCCGTCAATGAACTCTTGCGCTGGCAGGGCGCAACTAGGGAAAGCGGTGCTTGTTCGGGGAGCTAGGACATGAACTTCATTTCCCCTCTTGACCAAGACCTTGGCGACATTGTATGCAAAGTGCTCCCCACCACCGAATACGTCGGGAAAGAATAGTTCGGGGCTGATCAGAATGCGCAATCTACGGGCCTAGAGCGGATTTGCTGATCAGATGCATTAAAGGCGTTTGATACTTGGCGCGGAGGAGAATATGCTGCACAAAACGTTTTCACGGAGACCCTCAAGATATGTATAAGAACAGACATGCAGTTAGTCGAGAATTCTCTTGATGCTTGAAGAGTGACATTGGCATGGACAAGCGGAAAACACAGCGCGGGCATAGGTGTGAATGAGACTCTTATTCGTGAATGATTTCACGGAAGCATCAGGCGCCGAACTGCTAGTTCGCTCCCTGCGTCGAAACTGCGAGGCCTTAGGCCATGAGACTTACCTTGCAACTTGCCATGGCGACAGTGATTTCAAACTCCCTGAGAACACTCTTGGCGCGTGGGTAAATCCGCGCAATACTCATGCAGAAAGAACCTTCAAGAACATACTCAAGAAGCTCAGCCCTGACTTGGTGCACTTCCATAATATCCGAAGGGTTGGCCTTTCACCACTTAAGGCAACTCTTGAAAGTGAAACCCCATGCCTCTACAGCTTACATGACTATCTCCCACTGTGCCCTCAAAGGACAATGTATAGGAATGGGTCGAACTGCACGCATTTCGAAGATTGTTTCAAGTGTTTCTATGGCAAGGTGGAACGCTGGAAGATCGGAACCATCGCCAACTCGCCATTACACCATGCTTTCAACAAGATACTTCTCAAGCCGCTAAGGTCACGCATTCTGCCAGTCATCAATCAGGTTCTGAAGGTGGTCCCCACAGCCCAAATGCGGACTCAACTCGAAAGATTTGGAGTTGAAAAAATCAAAGTCATTACCCCCGGCATCGATCTTGGAGATCAACCAGATCCTTGCAGTGGAAGAGAATTCCTTGCGTTACCGGGCAACGCCTGCGTTATTGGATATTATGGGAGACACTCAGTGGAAAAGGGCATAACACTCCTGTCTCAAACTTGGAGGAAAATTGAAAGGGATTTTCCGTTCGCATACCTAGTGACCACAGGAAAATTGCATGAATTTCGTGGCTCGAATGAATTGACGGGTGCCAGAGTTATTAATCTTGGGAAACTAGAGGAGGATCTCTTTGTTAAAGTAGTCTCGTCCACCGACATCGTTGTTGCTCCGTCAGTTTGGGAGGAACCTTTCAACCTTAGCGTTACTACAGCACTGGCACTGGGCAAGCCCATCGTTGCAACCGCTGTAGGCGGGCATGTTGAGCAGGTTACTCACGGCCTAAACGGATTTCTTAGCAGAAGCGAACCGAACGAATTTGCGAGCTACATTGCCGAACTCATTAGGGATGAAGAACTTCGACATCGTATGGGAAGCGCTGCGCATCAGACCTATCTCGAAAGATTCACTGGAAAGTCATGTGCACTGTCATATGTGCAAGCATACAGGTCGCTCTTAAAGAGCTGAGCACTTTGAACGTGCCATCAGCGAATTACCATTACTTGCAGCCAGCAGTAGCGGCTTGGTTACCGCAGCTTTGGCCGTATAGTCCCTTATTCTTTGATGGGACTAGGTTTCGAGTTCAATCAAGGCGTACGTCGTAGGGCTCAGTGACGTACGTTGTGCAGGTTCGATACAGGGCGCAAAGGGCGATCGGAAAGTTTCTCAATGGGAAATTTCATTAAAGGAAACATAAGATCGTGACTGAGGAGAATTCATGCCTCAAATGGCCTCTACGAGTAGGCCTCTGCTTACATCGAATCAGGCTCTAAGTCTCTTGCCACTTGTGCTGGTTGTTCTGGCCATCTTCTCTTTGAAGTTGTATCTGGCACTGACGGATCAAGTTCTACACGCAGCAGACCCCTGGTTATGGGTGTTAGTGGTTCGGAGTTACTTGGGACGGCCACTGGTTGAGAATCTTATACAGCTTCCACATCCACCATTTGAACAGTATCCATACCCATACCCACCGGCATACCCATTGCTGGCCACCCTTGTCGCGACGGCTACTGGAACAACTGCGTATGATGTAGTACGATTCTATCCGATCATCTCAGCACTCAACTTGGTTCCGATGTATTTCTTCTCGCTTCTTATATCAAGATCCAAGAGAATTGCCGTCTTCTCGATAGTCCTAGTTTCAATTTCAAAGTGGTATGCTATACGCACGTCAATAGGGAATGCTGAGTCCTTCACTCACTTTTGGTTGGTGTTGTCTCTACTGTTTCTTCTGCGGCTTTACGACCGCCCAACGTGGCGCAATGCTGGTGCGAGTGCCTTCTTTGTGACGGCAACCGTCATGTTCTGGGATCTCCCACTAGCGATCTATTTGTTCTTCTTCCCGATCCTTGGCACCCTAAACCTAGGAAAACGCATATACACAACAAGGCTTGGCGCGGTTGTTGTCGTTTCTGTTCTACTAGCGGGGTTTCTGTGGTACTTCCCACTTCTTTCACTTCCGGATGCTTACAGATTTTGGTTCAAATTCGCGTACTCGTCCATTTCGCAAGAGAAGGCCTTCCCTTATGCACAGGGGGGGCCTATCATTATACTACTTGCTAGGAACTGGGGCTACGTTCTTCCAGTTCTAGGAATCTCAGGTTTCGCACACATTCTGGCGCGTGGAGAATTCAGCAGAGACTCGCGCAAAAGGTTTCTTTTGGCGTACTCGATGTCGTTACTCATCCTGATCATAATTTCGCTGCAAATGGGGTATGCAACTGGAGTGACCTATCTCTTCTCGCTCGCAGCATTTCCGGTCTCCATCTTCGCCAGTAGCGCAATCGCGAAAAGTGTCGACGTAATGCAACGCACAATGCAGATACAAGGAAACAAACCAGCGACTCTATTGGGACACTTTGGTGTGAGCACGAGAACGAGGACTGTAGTGTTAAGCGTTCTTGTCTTAGGACTTGTGGTGTTGGGGAATTCCAACGTCGCTAACTACGGTGGAGCACGATATTTCGCTTTGACGCTGAGTGATTTTTGGACCGCGGGAACGAATGGTTTTGCCGAAGGTTCACGATGGATTGTGACATTTCAATATGATAAATGGGTTGACGCGCCGTCGAACGAGCTTTACTACGCGCTCAAATGGATAAGAGACCGCAGCGACCGGCGGTCATGTGTGACCGCCTTCTTGGCTCCGCCGGCAATTGGCGGTGCTGGCACCGTACTGAGAAATGCCTTTCCCGCGATAAGCGATAGACGGTTCATAGATGGAACAGGGTTGAACGGATCGCTATTGAACTCTCCGATAGTGTTTCATAGCGAAATCCTGCGGAGTTGTGCCGGTGATGTATACGTGGTTACAGGCGTGTATTCGTCGCTGAAAGAAGACCTAGCGAACCGAAGCCTCGAATACTTATTCCTTCGCTATGCCTCACTAAGGCCAGATCTCTTCCCCCTCACTTATTCAGAAAGCGGAGTAAGTATTTTCCACATTTCAGAAAAAATCTTCTCCTAAAGATGCACCAACGGACTTACATTGGCAATTACACGAATTTCTCTCGTAAAGAGAGCTGGCCGTAAGCAACAAAGGCATTAAGACTTCGCAGGCAGTTCAGAATAATGGAGCTTTACCATGCTATTGGGAACTACATGTAGCCCGAGGCTGAGCGCTCGCAAGTCAATCACTCTCGCATATGAGAATTCATTCACTAATCGGATTGACCTAACATGAAGATATGCTTCTACCACTCGTATAGCCTCAGCTTAGGAGGAGGAGCCGAGAACTGGATAGTTCAAGTTTCCAGCAGGCTTGCCAAACGCCATGAGGTACACATAGCTGGACCAGCACACGCGGACAACAAGAGATTAGAATTCGAGAAACTTCTGCCCTCAACAAGCGGAATCGAATACGACGAGTTGTCGTTCGTCAAGTTACCGAGAGGATTTCCCATTCCCCATCCGCGCCACATCGGAAGGTTGCTAGACCTAATCAATTCCTGCGACGCGACTTACTTTGTGGCACCGCGCCCGCCCACTGAGGTCCTCCTCTCAATTCTGAGGCCGAACATAAGATGCACACTCATCGCGGGGTTTCACGGTTCCCTCAGGTCAGATGTGCTCATGCAAAGGGCATATGTGCCACTTTTCAAGAAGGCTCTAGCAGCGTTCAGAGCATTTCACGCACTAGATCTCGAAACATGTCATTGGCTAGAGCACTTGGGATTCGAACATGTCTTCTATGTTCCCAACGGTGTAGACAAAGAGATCTTCAAGTTGAGAGAGGAAATCCCCGACTCGGTTTTCAAAGTCTTGTACGTAGGCCGGCTTAGAGAGGATAAGGGTGCGGATACACTTGCATATGTGATACGCTGTTTCAACGAACTATACAATTCCGACGAAATCAAGTTCGTGATAGCTGGTTCAGGGCCTCTTGAGGACAGGATAAGAGAGCTCGCCCAAGAGCACAGAAACGTTGAATACCTGGGCTTCGTCCCGCATGAAATGCTACCTAGTTTGTACGCAAGTGCTCACCTATTCTTCTTGCCCTCGAAATCAGACATATTGCCCCTCGCGCTGCTTGAGGCACAATCGTGCGGCCTGCCCGCCGTATGTTCAAAGATCCATGGAATGGTGGACATAATCAACAACAGAAGAAAGGGCCGGTTGATCGATCCAGCAGACATGAAAGGTTTCACTGATGCAATTGAGGCGTATTATGACTTATGGCGGAGATCGCCCCAAGAGTACTTCGCGCTTACCAGACAGATAAGCGAGGAAACTGCCAAGAACTACAATTGGGACATTGCAATCGATAGAATCGAAACTATGCTCAAAAAATGCCTGGAAGCCGAAGACGCATAAAGATGAAATCGAGTGCAGACGCTTCTATTCTGATAGTCACTTATCTAAAGCTCATATCACCGAGCGTTTTACGCTTCTGCCTATGAAGTGAATGATCGCCGTGACTTCTCTCGCCAATTCCTGGGCAGGGAAGATATGCTGCAGTGCGCGAATTATTTGCTGATCTGGAATTCTTCTGGAACTCTGAACCTCAGCACGCTTCTTGAAAACCGCCGGCAGATCCCGCAGGAACGAGAGTATTGCCATTATTCCCCAAGCTCTTGATTCGATCAGAGCCATAACAGGTATCGCTGGGCAAAACGGCAACACGTGTTTGATGATCATCCTAAACGATAGGTTCTTTGTCCACATGGACAAGAGGTTTTTGATCCCGAAAAAGGCAAAAGTGACTGAGATGCCCTTGCGCGATCTAAGATGCCCACGAGCTTGGTCATGGTAGACTATCGCTTTCGAGGCGCACACAACTTCAAAACCTCTCAGCCACATTCTGATTCCTAGGTCTACGTCGTCGTACCCTACAAAAAAGTCTGGGTCAAAACCCTTTACAGCATCCCACGCATCTCTTCTAATCACGAAACCTGCACCGATTGGATACAAGACATGTCGATAAGACTTGACATGTTCAAGGATACTGCTTGGCTGCTGGTTCCAGTACAAGCCATCCAATCCTATGCCGCCATGGGATATCATCTCCGGTCTTTCCCGACTAAGGTTCATGCACTGAACTGCTCCAATCTCAGGATGATTATCCAACAGATGCAGAGGTTCTTCGAGCCAGTTACGATGGACCTTTGTGTCTTGATCTACAAAAGCAAGATATTCGCCAATCGCTATCGAAGCTCCCAAATTTCTTGCTTTGCATAATCCGACGTTCGAGCTCATTCGGATGACGTTCAGACGATCGTCAGCAAACTCCTTGATCGCCTCCAAGCTTCCATCGCTTGAACAGTTGTCAATCAGGATTATCTCAGAGACGTATTTTGAGTGAATGATGCTTGCAATGCATTCCCGGAGAATGTCGCCTCCCTGATAGCTTACGATAATGACGGAAGCTGCCCGTTTGGGGAACAACATTATCTCCTTGTTCTGCACGAACATCGGTAACTCTCACATGGAAAGATCCTCATCTATAATCAAGTCGATTTGCAATGCTTAATTGTAGAAAAGTCCTATGCTTCCCTATCCTGCTGCAATCACATCCCCAGCCGCGGCTTGGGTCATAATTGGTCTGAAATCACGTTGAAGATCACACTTGTAAATAGCTACTACCGCCCATGGCGTGGCGGTGCAGAAACATATACAGAGAATCTAGCGAAGGCACTGGTCGGGCGAGGCCATGAGGTTACCGTTGTATGCGCAAGCCCTCCTCTTCAACCGGGCGTGTCTAGGGAGTTAAACATTACCGTCCGAAGGATCAGTATGGTCACGAAATTGTATGGGACCCCCATACTGCCGACCCTATCCAGCGAACTTCGGAAACTTGATGCGGAGATCTTCCACGCTAACTTTCCTAGTCCTTATGTTGCATTCACAGTTTCTGTTGCCGGTACCCTGAGACGGATACCATCGGTACTCACTTGGCACAATGACCTGCCACCAGTTACGAGCGGGGCGCGGGCATTGATAGAGACGCACGACCACATAGTTCTTCCACTTTACCTTCGCGGGTACAAGCGCGTAATTGCGACCTCAAGAAATTATGCTCAGCGGTCGCGCATTCTAACAAAGTATCGTAGTTTGGTCACTGTGGTCGAGAATGGCGTTGACTGCAGACGCTTTCACCCTAGCACTAACGGCATGCGAATCCGGGAACAACTAGGTTTACGCGGAGTCTTTCTGTTGATATTCGTGGGTGCCTTAACAAAGTGGCATAGGTACAAGGGACTTGACATCCTACTCCGAGCGATGAAGATCTTGGGGTCAACGGGCGTGATGTTGCTCGTAGTTGGCGACGGAGACTTGAAGCAATCGTATTGCCAGATGAGCCGTCAACTGAACGTGAGCGATAGAGTAAGGTTCGTCGGCGATGTTTCTGATAGGCAACTCCCCGAATATTATGCGGCTTCCGACGTTTTGGTACTCCCAAGCAAGGATATGTCCGAAGGATTTGGCCTCACTCTCCTAGAGGCAAATGCCACCGGCAAAGCATGCATTGCGAGCAATGTAGGTGGGATTCCAGCCGTAATCAAGAACGGTCATAATGGGTTCCTTGTTCCGCCAAACGACCCGGAATCGATTGCCCGCGCAGTAGCAGACCTGGCGAATGACAGGAGACGACTTTGTGATATGGGACGTAATGGAAGACGAATTGCTCTTCTACACGATTGGAAAGTCGTTGCATGTCAAACCGAACACGTCTACGAAAAAGCCCTGTCTTCGCGCGCCATTAAATGAGGTTATCTTCGCTCGCGAATTACCGTGATTAGAGTGAAAAGAATCATAGCCGTGAAGAGGGCCAGTAGGCCGATAATACCAGCCGCGAGGGAAATCAACGCTAGGTTCGTCACCACACGGCCCCATCGTTGGTAGTAATCAATAGTCATTATACCGAAAACGAGTGATGTTACCAGACTTACGCCTGCAAATACGCCATAGAAAAGCAAGGGATGTCGAATAGAGACGAACTTCGCTACACTGAAGAATACATCTAGCCAATGCATTACCGGATTGTGGGAAGAGGTCTCCAGCCCAGCGTAGCTGTGAGTGACAGGGACATCCACAATATGCATTCCTGAGTGCTGCGCTCGCATTAGCAACTCCGAATCCGCACCCATTCCATCCTCCGTTAGAGTCAGTCCCTCAATTGCTTTTCGTGAGTATGCCCTGAAACCGCTCTGCGCGTCAACGAGCCTCCCCTCAATCTTAACGTGAGTGGCTAGGTCAAGCGCGTGTTTACCCAGCCATCTGTATCGCGGCATCCCCGATGGTCGAATTTGCCGACTTCCAATCACCACGTCTGCTTGAGTATTCCGCAAAGCGTCCATGAGCTTGGGAATTTCATGTGGATCATGTTGGCCGTCAGCATCTAGAGTCACGAGTACGTCAGCACCATATTGCCGCGCCCACTCGAAGCAATCACGAATGGCCGCACCATACCCTAAATTCTTCTCATGCCGTAGGACTACAGCGCCAAGGCTGCGCGCTATTAGGGCCGTATCATCATTACTTCCGTCGTCCACGATCAAGACTTTGTCCGCATGTGGTAATGACCTGACGATGACCTTAGCTATCGATCGCTCCTCGTTTAGAGCTGGGATTCCAACGACCACCTTCAAATTGAAAAACGACACCCATTCAGCTATGATCGGCGTAACAAGGAATTCTTGAAGCAGACCCATTCTTAAAGGGCTATGCAGTCGATTGTTGCAAAATCAGGCATAGAAACTACATTAGTCACACAACTCGAGCGGAGTCCTCTAACGGTTCAATTCAACCTTTCTTGATCTGCCAGAAGTCTTCTCCTAGTAGGTTCCAGGGTAGCCGCCACTCATCTGGATCTGAAGGTGAAAAATTCTGGTTAACTAGGTACATCACGTCTATAGGTCTTTGATCAAGAGCCATCCCACCATGCGCTACCCCCCTTGGTATGTACAACATACGACACTTGCCGCCCCCGAGAACAAGCCTCATCTGAGTGCCTTCCGTGCTGGACGTTTTACGTATGTCCAGCAAGCCGACTAACAGGCGATCTAGAGGGTGAACCGCCCAGATCTCATCCTGTTTCATGTGAAGATGAAACGCCTTAATGAGACCGGGATTGAATCGTGATCGGTTGATCTGCATCAATTCAAAGTCTTCAAAACCTGCGACGACGCTATTTTTGAGGCGGGCAATCTCATGGAAATCCCCTCCATCATCAATGTGCAAATCGAAGTCGATCAACCGCACCCCGTCTATCGACTTATCAGACTTGTATTCCTGCAGACTCAGATGCCCGCTCACGTTGGGACTTATGTCTTCCTTTCTCAAACTTGCCTCACCACTAATTCGCTGAGTGCATATGTTAAGCTATTTCTAATAGCGCAATACTCTGCGACATCGGTAGGGCCAAGCAAGGCCTGACTATTTATCTTAGATCACTAATCTCGCTACCATAGGATCCCAGCTAACATTACTCGCTTAGAGGAAGAGCCCGGAATGGATAGACTGCTCGTTACAGGTGGTTTGGGCTTCATTGGAAGCAACTTCATTTACCACCGACTCAGCAACCAGCCCGAATCCCATATTGTCAATCTGGACTCAATGTCCTACGGCTCCAACCCGGAAAACCTAGCAAGCCTAGCGCACGATTCACGATATCAACTCGTGAAAGCCGATATCAGAGACGGGAAGAAAGTTGAGGAGCTCGTAGCGCAGGTCGATATCGTGGTGAACTTTGCTGCGGAAACCCATGTAGATAGAAGCATCTCGAACCCCTCTGCGTTTCTCGAAAGCAACGTGATCGGGACGCACACTCTGTTGGAGGCCGCCAGGAAGAGCAATGTGAGGAAGTTCGTGCAAATATCAACGGATGAAGTGTACGGCTCTGCTACTGGAAACGAAAGCTTCGACGAGAAGACTGCGGTGAACCCTTCGAGTCCGTACGCCGCCTCGAAAGCTGCGGCCGACCTCTTCGTGAAATCGTACCACAAGACCTACGGCTTTCCGGCCGCCATCCTCAGATGCACCAACAACTTCGGACCACGCCAGTTCCCCGAAAAGTTCATTCCGAAAACCATTATCTCGGCGACCTTGGGCAGGAAGATTGCGATTTACGGCGATGGATCGCAGGTGCGTGACTGGATCTACGTGGAAGACTTTTGCAGTGCTATTAATCTGGTAATAGAGCGCGGAACAAGCGGGATCGTCTATAATGTTTCAGCGGGAAACGAACTCCCAAACATCGACGTAGCGAAGAAGATCCTGAGCCAGCTCGGGAAGGGGTATGATCTCATTAATTTCGTGGAGGATCGACCCGGACATGATGTGAGGTACAGCCTCAACTCCAATCAGATCAGGGAAAGACTCGGCTGGGGACCTCGTCTCGCCTTTGACGACGCGTTACGCACGACCATCAACTGGTACTCGGCGAACGAGAATTGGTGGAAACCCCTTCTCAGCGAGAAGGTGCTTTCGCCGACTCCTTGGAAAGAGAACTGGTAGCCTGATAGTTTGAGATTTCTAATAACAGGCGGCAGCGGCCTGTTGGGTGCGAAACTACTTCACGCCGGAATAGGCACGGGGCATGAGGTGTTCGCCACATACAATCAACACCCCGTCAAATCACCCAATGCCCTACAAGCAGATTTCAGAAATGAACAGGACATCAGGAAAATCATCCAGCAATCCTCACCTGAGGTGGTCATCCATTCGGCTTCGATCACTGACGTCGACCTCTGCGAGCGAAACCCAGAACTCGCCTTCCTAATCAACGGAACCGCGACAAGCATTCTAGCTAAGGCGTGCGTTAGGGCCGAGAGCCATCTTGTGTACGTGTCAACTGACTACGTATTCGACGGCCGACGAGGAATGTACGAGGAGGGGGATCATCCGAATCCCCTAAACACTTATGGACGCTCAAAGTTGGCAGGCGAAATTGCCACCCGGAAAGCTTCAGAATCGTTTTCCATAGCAAGGACTAGTGTGCTGTACGGTTGGGGGCGCGAATATCGACCTAACTTCGGCAGTTGGATCTACGCTAAGTTAAGGGCTGGAGAAACGGTGAAGGTTGTGGAAGGTCAATATTCTTCTCCAACACTGAATTCGCAGCTGGCAAGGATGCTACTGGAAGTTGGCGAGAAACGCCTCTCCGGGATAATTCACCTAGCGGGCGCCTCAAGGCTCAGTAGGTTCAAATTCGCTCTGGAGATAGCTCGCGAATTTCACATGGACCAGAAACTCATAACACCCGCAGACCCGAAATCGACAGCTTGGATCGCTGAAAGACCAGGAGACTCATCGCTAAACGTGGACAAAGCTCAGAGCACATTAGCAAATAAACCGGTAAGCATTAGTGAAGCCCTAAGTGAGTTCGCTCGGGAGGCGGGAATTTGAAGGGAGTATTGCTTCATGGCGGCCACGGCACTCGCCTTAGACCTCTCACACACACCGGCCCAAAGCAACTCATACCCGTCGCCGGGAAACCCATAAGCCAATTCTGCCTTGAAGAGATGCGGGCTGCCGGGATTACCGAGATCGCCGTGATCCTAGGATCGCTAGCCCCAGAAAAAGTGCGCGAGTACTACGGGGATGGTTCAAGGATAGGCCTCAAGATTCACTACATTGACCAAGGAGAACCACGCGGATTGGCGCACGCGGTTTATCTTGCCAAAGAGTTCATCCAAAACGACCGATTCGTCGTATACCTCGGCGACAACCTCTTGAAGGGCGGAATCTCCGAGGCCGCCGCGGAGTTTGCATTAAGCGACTCGGATGCCATGATACTCCTATCAGAGGTCAAGGAGCCAGAACGCTTCGGTGTGGCAAAGTTTGATGAGCAAGGGAAACTTGAGGCTTTAATTGAGAAGCCCAAGCAGCCGCCCAGCAGGTTTGCTTTAGTCGGGGTCTACTTCTTTGCGCCCGTAATTTTCGAGGCGATAGCGGAGCTGAAACCGAGTTGGCGAGGAGAACTCGAGATTACAGAGGCCATCCAAGCGTTATTGGCTAGTGGTCGCAAAGTTCAACACAAGTTTGTGAAAGGGTGGTGGAAGGACACTGGGACAGTGCAAGACATAATCGAGGCGAACAGGTTGATCTTGGATGATAGGCTCCATGACTCAGACATTAGGGGGCATGTCGAAGAGGGAGCGGTGGTGGAAGGACGGGTGCGATTAGAGGAAGGAGCTCGCGTTGAGAAGAATGCCACCGTTCGCGGGCCGGCATCAATCGGTAAAAACACAGTGATTGGCAACGGAACTTATGTTGCACCCTACACCAGCATAGGATCATCCTGTGAAATCATGGGCTGCGAAGTTGAGAACTCGATAATAATGGACAGATGCAAGATCAAAGCACCGCTGCGCATTGTTGATAGTCTAATTGGGCCTGAGACCGAAATCTCGAGCATGCTTACAAGCAAGCCGAAAGGGTACAAGTTGATCCTAGGCGAGCGAAGCACCATCATACTGTGATGCACGCAACTTTGAGGCCCAAGTATCACGTCCCATCAAGACAAGTAACCCTCTCAAGCCGTCTGCCTCAGGAAAAGAGGTTCTAACGATTGAGATGGCGAATAAGACCGTTAGTCGCTCTAATTATACTGTTCACACTTCTGAAAACCATTTTCGCGGCCGTTCTCTATTTCCTTCCTGGAAAAATCGTTGCACCTTGGAATCTCTATGGCGCCCAGATGCCCTATGATTGGCTGTATTTGTTTTCGGCTTGGGACTCTGGATATTACTATTCGCTGGCCGCGAATTGGTATCCGTCTTCGCTTGCTCCGATTTGGGCATATTTCCCCCTCTATCCCGCATGCATCAGACTTCTTGGGTTACTCGGTCTCGATTTGATGGTGGCTGGATTGCTTGTCTCGAATATTGCTGGATATGTGAGCATTATAATGTTTCAAAAGGTAGGCAGTACGTACCTCGACAAGTCAAGCCTATTGTCCGCGACTGCGCTCTATTTCCTTTCTCCATATGTCTTCGTCTTCACAAGCGTAAGCTATTCCGATTCCCTCTTCCTCTTGCTGTCTTTAATGACCTGGTATGCACATATCAAAGGAAGAGATTTCAACGCTGCAATCTTTGCCAGTTTAACAGCTCTAACGCGCGCTTACGGATTACTGATATTGATACCCTTGGGGTTTGATTTCTTTAGGCGCCGACAATTCGAGAGACTCGGATTTCTGGGGCTTCCGATTGCTACAATGGCAGTATGGATGTATTACGGGTCCTTCAAGACAGGAAGCATCTTTGCCCCGTTTACGGCGCAGTCATACTGGACCTCAACTATTGCGGTCCAGATTCGAGAGGGTATACGACTCCTCTTAATAGACGGCGACATGAGAGTGTTCCAATTGCTACAACGGTTCTGGATCGCAGCCATTTTCGGAATTATGTGTATAACGTTTATCGTGTGGCTATGCATCCGCACTTGGAGGACGGACAGAAGCCTTGGAGTCTACTCTTTCACATTCTTGCTGGCGATGATTTTGGTAGTCGGCACGTTTATACAGAATTTTATCTCCCTCCCTCGATATCTTTCACTAGTTTTCTCGAATGGACTGTCTTTGAGAACCAAGCGGAGATGGCTCCTTAGCGCCGTGTTGGGGTTATTCGCAGTTCTCGACTTAATGGCGTGGTGGATGTTTCTCTTCACGGAGAACTTTCATTGACATGTGCCCCTTAATGCCGAATCAGCTAAAGCAAGCGAGAGGGATTACGTAGAGCACGTCTGCAGGCATTTGCATGAATCATGATTGTGGCCGTGAAAGAGTTTACCGTCACGAGAACTAGCATTCAAGATCAATTATCTTAAATGCGGGCGGGTCTGTTCCACCGGAATTGAGACGTCTCTTGGCGACAGGCCTTTCGATTCTTGTTCGAAACAGAAACGTGTTCTTAGCGTTAATTGTGATGATCGCAGTGTTGAAGCTATTCCTTTCTGCAATTGTGCCGGCCAGTTTCGATCTACGAGACACCATTACGCTTGTGAGTTCCGGGCGCGCGCCTGTTGGACCATGGCTCGCTCTCTATCCCCCGCTTTACGATCAGACGGCTTCGAATTTCACGCAGCTTGGGGTATGGTGGCTTGCGTCTCCATCTAGTATGGACTTCAACTTGCGGATAATATCGACACTATTCCGATTACCAGTCTTCGCATTTGACCTAGCCACGGCGGTCGTTCTCTATTATGTGGGCAAGAGGATGGCGTCCGCAAACGAAGGGCGATTGGCCAGCCTGATCTGGTTCGTGAACCCATTCACGTTGTTCGGCATTGAGTTGCTCGGAGTACCAGACATCGTCGCAACATTCCTCGTTGTGGTGGCTTTCAGCCTGTTCATTTCGCGGCGTATCGTGTTGGGTGGGGCGGTGCTTGCGCTGGGTACTTGGATGAAGTTCTTCCCGGTTCTGCTGCTTCCCCCATTGCTGTTGTACGCGCACGCAGACGGTATCTCTTGGAAGCCCAAGATGACTCTTCTTGGCCTCGGATTGATCGGTCTTGCGGGGTATCTATCGTGGATTCTTCCGGTTGGCTTGGGCACGTATTTGACGACTTACTCGCCTATTACTCAGCCTTTGCCATTCGTTGCCGGCCAAAATGCGGTCAACGGGTCAGCCTTTTTCTTGATCCTCTTCTATTGCTTACTTCTACTTTTCGCGAAACGAACTAAGAAGCTAATCACGCTGCTGCTTCCGACTCTGCTTATCTATTACGCCGTCTCGAATCCCAGTTTTCAGTACTTGATTTGGGCGATGCCACTGATGGCGCTTGATATCGCTCTAGTAAATCGGTCAAGGGCACTTTTCTACGCTTTTTTTAGCGCTTTGGCGTTCACCACATGGTTCTTTGTCTCTTTCGCTTTCCTCACGCCCAGCGGATACAGCCTACTCGCGATACCTTTGGGGGGCAGCGATCTTCCTTGGTACTCTCGTGCAGTTACCACTCTCCTCGAGAATCGTTCCGTCTACGTCCTGCTCGTACCTCTAGTCTCCTCGAGCCTCTACGCGTCCATACTCGCTTACGCGGTGGACGTTGCGCGGTCATGGTTCACTGGAGCATCCCCTGAGAACCAACATCAGTGACAGCCTCCATGCTTTTAGTTAGAATTCTAGCGAAATGGCGCATCATCGCCGCTGGGATTGGTGTTTTCAAGGTTCTGCTAATGGTGCTGATTCCACCCATACCACCACCGGCAGGCGATATCTTCAACTGGGCTGGATTAGCGGCATTTGATTTAGGATCCCTTAGCAGCGGTCATTTTCCTTCGGTTTCAGCGACGGGTATCTATGGATTCATGGGTTTGGTGCTAGTTCCGTTTTATTGGTTTTGGACGCAGCTGCCGATTGAACACCTTCCCATAAAGGACATTGGTTATCTTTACTATACATCGACTCCTGCGGTTTTGCTATCGCTCCTATTGAACGTCCCCACCTTCTTGGCCGATATCGCCACTGGGATTCTCGTTTCCAAACTCGTTCGACAACTAACCAAATCAAGTTCGAAGAGCAGACTTGCGTTTCTTGCTTGGTTCGGTAATCCGTTCAACATATTCTGGATAAACTTGTATGGCGGCATGGATGTAATTCCTGCTTCAGTTTTTGTTTTAGCAGTGTTGCTGGGGGGTGAAAGGAAGTGGTTCCGATGTGGACTTTGCGCATCCGTCGCAGCTGTGCTACGGGTATTTCCCTTATTCTCGTTTCCATTCTTCCTGATGGCTGTCCGAACTGAGAAGATCCGCGGGCATGTCCGCCTGTTCTCGGGGTTTCTTGTTCCACTGGTCCTTGGACTCGTCATCTTGTACGCTACGGGGGCTGGGACACTGGCCGCGATCGCTGCTATTCCTCTGCGACAGTATTGGCTTATGGATTTTCTAGGTTGGAGCCTCACGAACCAATATGTGAGGCTGACACTTGTTCTTGTGGCTCTGCAATTCCTGATCAGCATTCGCTTCTGGAGAAGACCCATTCTACTACATCTAGTGACTGCTTCTCTGCTAGCGCTTTTCGTGGGATCCTACGCTTACGGTAGCGTTGGCCACCACTTCCTCTGGGTTTCCCCGCTGCTAACCGTTTGCGTGGCCCTAAACCCCGGCGAATCATGGATTTTCATTTTCACTTTCCTAACCGCGTCTCTTTACCCACCCATATTTGGCGCCCCTGCAATTCCCCCCTTACTCGGTACATTTGTTGGAGGCGCTTTCTACGCGGCTAAGACAACTTACCTATTGGAGTTGAATCTGCGAAATATCGTTCCACGCGAAATAATCGAAAGCCTGAAGGTTTGGAGTTCTCGCTTAACTATGCGCACAATTCAAGAATGAGTTTATTCCGGCGCAGTCTTTCGTTCGAAGAGGTAATGGTTTTCATCCAATCTCTGGGTTCGATAACCGTATCTGACCATCATTTGCGCAATGCGTTTGCGTTCGGTGGGATTATGAATCTCGATGAGCCAACGCGCGGTTTTTTTCATAACGTGCGACGCTCCTAATAGAACGAGTTTCTCAGCGCCTTCAACATCAACCTTCACAAGATCGACATGCCTCTCGGTCGAGAGGAGTCTATCCAGTGTCACAGTCTTGACTGTAAAAGTGCGATAGGAAATTGGTTTGATCCAAGCACTTCGTTGCTCCGCCGGTAGCAGGCTGCCGATGCCGAAATTGTATTGCCCTAGAGGCGTATGAAACTCGGCCACTCCGTTCTTGTCGACGACGGCTACGTTTATGGCCCTACAGTTAGCGGGCATGTTTTCAACTAGAAATCTGAAGACGTTTGGATCGGCCTCAATAGCTAACATGCGGTTGAAGTTTCCACTTAACCTACGAAGGTAGTGGCCAAAGCTAGCGCCGACATCAACGTAGAGTTCTCCTCTAAGATTCGACATATAATCTGACACTTTTGGTTCGTCATACCATTTCGGAAGCAGCACTGACCAACACTTCGAGCGATAATAGCGACTGATCAAATCGGGCATGAACGTGGGAAGGTCGAATGCGCCAACCCACATCTTCCCCAGCCAAGCGTCGCGACGTGTTCGGCTGAGCAGGAGCAAGCGTAGGAAGATCTTGAACATTCTGTAAGCTAAGCGATTGCATTCGTACGCGAGCATTCAACTACCACACATGATTAATCCTGGTTCGGATAACTTGTACCGTCAGCCTTTCAAAGTTCAACGCGATATTGCACCGGACAAGGATCTTAGGCATCCGCATTTCTGGGATCCAACCCTTTTAGAATGCGACCACAAAATCGATTCAAAGTGCCAAGCCAGTGGCATCAAGGCGATCAATCCTGGATTTCACCTGTGAGCAATTTGTTGGTGCGAACCACCCATTATCTCCTACACCAGTCAGTGTCTCTTTCCGCCTCGACGGCAACCTATTTGATAAGGCTGAACCTGAAGAACATTGCCGTTTGGCGGATTGTTAGAATCTCATGGAGGTCAGCGTAGTTTGCAAATGAATTTGTTGTCGAAGCGCACTCGCAGTGGAGACTGGGTTCCGGATGAACTCTGGGAGCAAGTGAAGAGGCATCTTCCGATCCCGTGCGTCGACGTAATTGTTGAGAATGCCAAAGGAGAATTTCTGTTGGGCTGGCGTTGTATTCCACCCTATCGAAACGTGTGGGCCCTCCCTGGCGGACGCCTACTGAGAGGTGAGAAATTGGAGACCGCAGTTTCCAGAATCCTAGCTGAGTATTCTCTAGTTGCAAATGACCTTGTCTTGGTTGGCGTTTTTCCAATGCGATTTCCTAGACGGTCAGATGTACCGATATGTGTGGCCGCGAGATACAGAGCTGGCGAACCACGGCCGGATGGAAGAGAATTTTCAAGATTCCGTTGGAGCCGAAGTCTCCCAGCGAAGCTGGGAGCAAATTACAGACGCATGATCACCAGATGGTTCGAAATAAGGGATCTGCAGAATCTCCATCGCATCAACGCCATCTCCTCTCGGAAAACTCGACGACGATCTACCTAACCGAACAGTCTACTATCCTACTGTTTCGTGGGATATGGCTTACCTGTGAATCTGCCCAGCTGGGTTAGGAACATAACCAGTCCTCGTAGGTACGTAACTCCTGTTCTAGGATTATGCCCCGTCACGATTCTACCGAGAATGTTCCGGAAGCATATTCCCATAATCAGAGTTCTAAGAAACATGGATAGATCAGTGTTCCGTAGAGTATGAATCAGAGAGTTCCTTACGATGATTGCAGTGATTCTGTCGTTCTGCTTCGCGGAGGTTACTGTACCTCTAAGTTCGTGACGCACGACCGCGCCAGGGCACGTATAAGCGGAGAAGCCAAGCTTCGCCATCCTCTCTGCTAAATCCACAGTCTCGTTGCCGAAGAAATATCTGGCATCAAAAAGGTACGTATGGTGCAAGAGAGTTCTTCGAAACATGAATGCTGACCCATCGAACGCTTCCACCTTTCGCGGCGCATCGAATTGGCCGTCATCACGCTCCAAGTATCCGATGTTAGTGTAGATATTCTCCGTTGGCCGAATTCTCTTCATGCCAATGGAATTAACCACATTGGTTTGGCGGATCAGGATCTTGGGAACAAGAACCATAACATCATCAGGCCGGTGCAAGAAGTCTCTGACGAGCCTTTCAATCACACCCTTATCTAGCACAGTATCGGGGTTGGTTATCATCACGTAATCGCCTTTCGCGTATCTGACGCCGGTCACGTTTCCTCCCGGGTAGCCCTCGTTAACGTTCGGCACATACACTATTCGTCGTTTCCCTTGAGCCTGCAGGGCTTCGATGTGCTTGCGGACTGACACGTTCTTGGCGTTATCTACGAGTACGATCTCGAAATTCTGAAAAGATTGACGCTCAAGGCTTGGAAATAGTCGTTTCAGGTGATGCAAATCATTGTACGAAACAATGATAACACTGACTAGAACCGTCAGCCAACAACTCCCTTCATCGTTTCAGTTCATCTTGCATTTTAAGTCAATTCAAGTCCAAGGCACAAAAGACCCATGTCACGTGGGATAAGGCCACGAGTTATAGTAAACCACGCTCGGCAGAGAATGTTTCCGAATGGAGCGGTCACAAATCGACATTCACAGATGGAACGTAAACAATGGCAACGAGTGCAAGATGGATCTGACTTGGGCTAGTATTCGCATCAATTTATACACCATGATGCCTTCCATTGGAGAAAGCAAATTGGCAGGCGGTAGTAGAGACATCTCAGTCCGGTTACCACCCGCGAAGACATTCAACCTGTTCACTTTTAGGTATCTCGTCCATTCTCGAACCAGCGTCGGGTTTGGATTCAAGTACTTGACAATCACGGCATCAGGTTCTGTGGGATAGTTTTGCAGGACCTGTATCGCCATCTGGCGCTCAACTCTGGTTTGTTGACCAATTTGCCAGCCTGCCCCAGCGGACACTATGAGTCCCAGTAAGACGAGCGTCAATAGTGCGTGAACACAAAAACTCCTTCCCATTCCCTTGTAGTATCTGGAAGCCGAAATCGCAAAGGAATACAATCCTATGATTCCGAGAATTGTAATCGGAGTGTATCTGGAGCTCAACGCCTGTGAAACACCCAGATCAGATCTTCCAAGCGTAGCCGCCAACGCCGACATCGCGACGAAAAATATCAGCGAAATCCAGACGGCATTCGCTCTGAGCATCTTAGCTTCTCTAGCCTGATAGATCACAAGGAGCGCAATCAATGCTAGGACCGCGCCGATTGATGCAGCGAGATATGCAGGTTCGAACGTGAAGGGTGCCCCCAGCACGGCAAGGAAGTATTCAGCAATTCGAAATGGGTTGTGTGATGTCGCGGCCTGACCGGGAAAGTGATAATTATGAAGATACAGCGCTGTGACTATCAAGCCGGATAGGGACCACATAACGAATCTTCTTGCCCGTTTAGCTCTATCGCCAATTGCGAGGACAATTTGGATAACTCCTGCGGGCCAAACAATCAATCCTGTGAGAAAAGAGTATGATGCCAAGATTCCGCATAGAATAGAGAACGGAAAGAAGCGCTCGTTAGATATTGCTCTATCTAGGAGAAAAAGAGCAGCAACAACACCCAAGATTGCAAAGTAGATTGAGCAAGCAAACCCCCATAGGATAGCTTCTTCCTGCCTGAAACTAAACATGAGTAGCGATATTGGCAAAAAGTACGCGAGGGTCTTGAAATCTGTCGTCCCACCGTTGGCTCTCCAGAACATGTAGAAAATGATCGCGACTGTCGCTGTGATCAGCGCCCAACTAAGGTACATTTCAGCGACCGTATTGAACGATGTCAATCTTTCAACCAGAAGCATGACCATGCGAGGGAAGAAGATTCTGTGCTCGTTATGCTGAGCAAACAAGTCAGCGAAATTCAAGTTGCCATCAATCATTCTTCCGTAAATCGGGATCATACTCCATTCATCGTTAATTACGACGTTCACTCCGAAATTCCTCACGAAAAACGCTAGGGCAACAGAGGGTAGGGCCACCGATGCGAAGGCCAGTAACGCGAACGATCGCGATTGCGATCGCCTCTGAGTCGGGAGCATTCAATTCACCGGAAGAGTGAATGATCGGTGCGCATGCGAGTACCGGCCCCAAGCGATTCAATAGTAGCCTCTCTCTTTCTTCCCCTGGATCGGATAGCCCTGTTTGCATATCGCAATGTTGATCGACTGCAACTGGTTAGCATTGATTCATAACGGTTTTCGTACGGTATTGTTCGACGGCACACGATATGTATAAGAAGATCTGCGAAAAATGTTGGATTAGCATCAGGAAGGCTATTTACAAATAAACTGAGCAGATCGAACAATCTATGAGGCCAAATGAGCAGAGGAATTGGACACGTCACTATTAGGCAGAATAGCCGAACGGAAACGTCTGAAGATCATAAGATCTAACATCACTCAAGACATGTCCATTCTCGATCTTGGTTGCGGCAACGGCCTGCTCGTGGAGAGACTTCGCGGCGACGGATTCAACGCCATCGGAATTGACCCCAATTTACCCGAATCAAAGTCATTTGGTTATCTGTTGAAACGGAGCGCGTACAGAACTGAATTCAGCGACAACAGTTTCGATTGCATCATATGCATTGAGACTATTGAGCATCTTGAGCCGCGTGTATATGGGGAGATTAGAAGGATCGGGAAAGACGGTTGTAAGCTGATAATGACGACGCCCAAGAAGCGGTGGAATACCCTCATAGAGACACTCTCTTCATTGGGCTTAGCAGACCCGCTCGTGACCCCACACATAAATCTAGTTGACCCGCTCGATTTGCCGTTTCGGCTTGAAAGAGCCGCGTCTTTCATGGGGTTGGAGTGGTACGGTATCTATAGCATCATAAAAGCTTGAAGCCTAGATGCCAGTGTCCTCAACTGAGCACATTGAGTTCGTAATAGTCCGCGTTCGCGCATGTCCTCTCTAACGTCCTTCGACACATCGAGCAATAACCTTCCAGGCCGCTAGAAAGACCCTTTTCCAATCTTGATACGCCGCGACGCACCACCCTCGACCGATAAGCCTTCAAGATGAATTATATCCTTCCAAGCGATAGCTTGTTCGGAGAGCGAGTGTTGGCTACGATCCTGTTGACCGGTTGCACCGGGTTTATTGGAGCTCGATTGACACGCAGGCTTCTGGAGAAGGGGCACACCGTCTACGCTCTGATCCGACACACGACACGCCGCGATTTTGCTCCTCTTGGCGACGCTGTCGAGAGCGTTCGATTCATTGAAGGCGATATTACGGACTATCATTCGATGGAATCAGCTGTCGAATCTTGTTCCCCGCAGATAGTCGTTCACTTGGCGGCGCTAACTCCAGTGAGATTGAGCTTTGACGACCCGCTACCATATCTTCGCGTCAACCTCTTCGGGACAAGTAACTTGCTCCATGCGGTTCTCGAACGCGCACCCAAAACTAAGGTCATCGTCGCGACTTCGGCTGAAGTCTATGGATGGCAGCCCGCTGAGCCAACTAAGGAGACTGCTCGTCTTTGTCCTTCGTCTCCGTACGGAGTGTCGAAAGCGGCCGCGGATGAGTATGTACAGATGGCCATGCGCGTGTATGGTCTCAGGGCAGTGGTATTAAGATGCAACAATACCTATGGTAGGACTGGAGAATCCAATTTCCTCACCGAGTACGCAATCAATTCGATGTTGCACGGAGTACCGGTCTATGTTGGAACACCAAACCACATTCGCGACTACATGTTCCTAGACGACCACGTGAACGCATACCTCCTAGCCATCGAGAATGATGCCGCAGTTGGGAACGTGTTCAATGTCTCGCCGGGCAATCCAATTTCGAACTTGGAATTGGCCGAGAAAATCGCCAACCTACTTGGATATGGTGGGAGAATTGTTGAAGACAGTTACCCTCCAGGATACCCCAGGCGACCTGGCAATGTCGACACTGAATACATCGTACTCGACAGTTCAAAGATACGCAGCAAACTAGGTTGGAAACCAACCGTCAACTTGGAAGAGGGGTTACGTAGAACCATTGAGATGTGGAGAAGAACGTAGCAAGCCGAAGATCAGAACCGCCGTAGTTCTCGCGGGAGGCGAAGGACTTCGCCTGCGCCCTCTCACGAATGACAAACCCAAAGCTATGATTTCTGTTGCAGGAAAACCAATTCTCGATTGGATAATACAATGGCTGATTGGCAACGAAATACCACATATTGTGGTTGGGGTAGCATACAAGAAGGAAACTGTGAAAGAGCATATACAACATCTGGGAGCGAACGCTGAATTCGATTTTAGTGAGCACACGGTAGAGGGCGGGACAGGCGAGGGCTTCCGTTTAGCTATCAAGCGTTATGTCTCGGACGACAGATTTCTGGCAATGAACGGCGATGAGATTACGAACATCAATGTCTCTGAATTCGCGAATTTTCACGTTCGATTCGGAGGACTCGCGACAATAGCCGTGTCCAATCTCAGGAGCCCATTCGGTGTTGTAGAAATAGACGGCGACAGCATCGTTAACTTCAAAGAAAAAACTCTTCTAGATGCTTACGTGAGCACAGGTGTCTATATTTTCGATCATGGAATACTGGAATTACTACCGATCAAAGGTAACATCGAAAACGATACGTTTCCCAGACTGGCCCGTGACGGCCAGCTAAGAGCTTATAGGCACAAGGGCTTCTGGGGAACTATCAACACGTTGAAGGATCTCCAAGAGGTCGAGAGGGAGCTGAAGAAAGGAATTCTGACAGCTCGGCAGAACCCACATTCCAGTTAGCATTGATTCGCTATTCTTTGACTGCCTCTTGAATCAGTGAGATGAAAACTTCCGCATTGTGTGAAATCCGCTCCCTCGCTTGACCCCGCGACGCTGCTTCTAATTCCAAGTCCGGGCCGGGCTCCGTTTCATTCCATATCTGCTTCAACTTGTCAACCAAATCCTCGCGATCATTCGGATCGAAGTATGTAGCATTGGGCGGATTCTGCTCGCGATGTGCTGGTATATCTGAAATAAGCACTCTTTTCCCAAGTGAGCGCGCCTCCTCGACAGTCATCCCCCAACCCTCGAATAGTGACGGATTCAACACACAGACGCTCTGCCGCATCAGCGTGAGCATGTGATCATGTGGGAGAAGCCCTGCGTAAATTGCTTGGTCTCTTATTCCCCATTGAGAAACCTTGCGCCAGAGTTCCGAGAAGTAGCCGGGATGTCGGTAGTCTTCACTGTACCCGTCACAGACAACCACCACACCAACACCCTGTCTACTTAAATCATGAACAGCCCCGAAAGCCAATTCATGATTCTTATGTTTCCAGAACGCATTTGGCAAGTAGACGAATTTCGTCGGAAGACTGTACGCTCTAACGATCGAGCTGGGATCATGGTCGTAAACCCAACTAGGAATATGTGCAACTGGATGTATGATCCTTGCCTTGTACGCGTACTGGGGAGCGAATTTCTCGAAATCCCTTTTGACCGCTTCACTGAATAAGAGAACTAGGGAGGAGTTCTCGGCGCTCTGAAGGTAGGATTCGTTACGGATTCGCCTCTGCTCGTCGGTAAACATTTGAGGAAGATGAATCTGCTGGAAATCAGATAACCAAGACAGCGAGGGTATGCCATCGTACCGACTGGTCAAACCTATACCACAGACGGCACTGACACCATTCTTTCGCAACACTGAGCCGATGAACCGATCGTCTTGTAGCAGAGCGCGTGAGACATAATTCGAGCCGATTCGCACAAACCATGAAGCGCTATACCGACGCGGATAGGTGACATGTATGACGGTGTCCGCTAGGTCACTGAGTTGACTGTAGGCTCCATTTTGCACTAGAACAGAAAGCGTATACGCCTTACCGAAAGCCTGCTTGAGGCTTAACAGCTGGTTTTTCAAAAGTTCAAGTCCTCCCCGCCAACCATCTCCTCCACCCGCGGAGAAGGCAATGTTCAGTGGGTCAGATACCAACGGGCAGCCCTGACTTTCGGTTCGATTCCGCCTCGTCACCGGTAATGTGGAGCAAAGAGGCCCCTTGCAACAGCTCTGCAACAACCCTTGCTCCGAGTTGTCTTGTCAACTCGTCGGTTAATTGAGGTGAATGCGATTCGACAACCGCTCTTGTTGGCAATTTGTTAAGCTGAAGGAGTTCTTTCTCACATCCTTCTCCATCCATCTTCATGAAGTCAAAGCGGTATTCTCGCAACATGTCGAGTCTGAAGGCTTCGTGTGCGATCTCCACATTCCAAGAGTGACGTGCCGCGTTCTCGGTTAAGCATTCGATGGCGGCCCTGTCCGGCTCAACACAAATCACCTTTCGTGCCCCTCTCTTGAAGTAAAAGTATGCAGTCTCTCCACACCCTGCTCCTACATCAAGTACATCTTTTCCTCTTACGGAAACAGGTGCATACCATCGCCGCCAGAGAGGCCATTCATGAGCAAGCATCGTAGCGTGACTGGGTAGAAGAATCAGCCCGAATTTCTTCTGTTCCAGCCTCTGGCCGTCACTTGCGATTCGCCAATTGCGTGCCTCTAACAGAGTCTTTGTCATACTCACAAATTGGTGTGGATACCACTCTCGGTCAAGAATTCTACTACCTTCCAGGTAAAAGACTGGGATGTGTGCTCTTGAACTGAGCCGAACCTTCAGAGTACCGATCAAGTAGTCTCTATCTCAAGCGGATAGTGCAGATTACCTTTTGATTAATGTTAGTGGCCCGACTCAATTCCCACTGCCGCGAGTTTGTTCCTCATATGAGAGCGTTGCTGCTCAATCCGATGAGACTACTACCGAAAGAATAACCACACAGCCACGAAACGTTTAGCGTAGAGGGTTGCTTGGCGCGATAACGACAACTTGCTGAAACCAGCCTGTCGCTTGAACTGGTCCGCGGGAATCTCGGCGGTCCGCAAACCGCGCCTAATTGCTTTCATTGCTATCTCCGCTCCCAGGTCGAATTCGTTAGCCTCAAGACCGAGCTCGCGAATGGCCTCCAAATCGCAACCTTTGAGGAGGGTAGTAAAATCCCTCAAGTCAGATCTAGAGAAGGCAATTTTCATCACAAGATTACAGAGCAAGTTGGCAACACGTTTTATGATCGGGTAACCGACGAATTTGCATCCTGGGAGAAATCTGGACGCGCTAACAACTTGGTATCCGTCTTCCAGTTTCTGAAACATCGGCAGGATGTACTTGACATCTTCTGGCATATCTCCCATGAGGATTATTGCATATCTTCCCTGAGCCTTTTCTAGCCCTAGCCTAATTGCCGATCCAACACCAGTTGCATAGGTTCTGTGAAAGACTCGCAGGTTTTTGATTGTCTGAGCCAGCTCGTTCAAATTGCATGTTGTTCTATCCGTGCTATCGTCAACGACGATTATTTCGCTTGACCTGGCAATGGCAAGTAGTTTTCCTAATGTGGAGCGTATGACTTGCACAATCGATTCGCTTTCGTTACGAGTAGGTATTATGACAGATAACTCGAGTTGCATGCGGCCACTTTCAAGCTTAGAATCCAGGTTACTGTGACCACGGATACCGTTCATTTTCGTCTCTCGTTGACAAGAAGGTGATTTCCTTCTTGTACCATCTGAACGTGGTTTCGAGACCTTCATCAAGCGACACCCGCGGCTCATAACCCAAGACATTTCTGATTCTTGAGATGTCCGGTTTTCTCCTGGGAGTGCTACCGGCTAGCCGGGGAACGTACCGCGGAGCAAGCGATACTCCTGCGATAGTCATCAGGCGCTTAGCAAGCTCGTTCACACTTATCTCCAAAACGTCACTTCCTAAGTTGAACGTCTCATTACGTGCTTCCTCACGCTCGCCGGCCAGTATCATACCGTCGACTATATCGGATACGAAGCAGAAGCTTCGTGTCTCTGAGCCGTCGCCCTGTATGACGAATTCTTCGCCCAGAACAATCCTCCTGCAGAACTCAGGTATGACATGCTGCCAACCCATCCTTGGTCCGTAGGCGTTGTGGATTCGCAGGATTGTAGAGCTGAAACCCATCTTTCGTGAGAAGTTCTTGAAAATCACTTCGCCCGCAATTTTCGTAGTGGAATACGACCATCTTGGATTTGATGGATCAGCAACTACTAACTGATGATTTTCAGGAGTGGGAAATATGGTTGGCTCACCATAAACTTCTGACGATGACGCGTAAATCAATCTCTTTACATCATTATGACCCGCAGCCTTGGCAACATTCAGATTTCCCAACAATCCGGTTTCCAGCACCAGATCGGGATATTCATAGAAGAACTTGGTTCCTTGAATCGAGGCCAAGTGGTAAACCGTGTCAACTCCTTTCATGGCCGTATTGACCTGATCTGGATTTCGAATATCGCCCTTGACTCGATCAATTTTGTCATATACAGATTTCAGATTTAGCTCGCTGCCGCGCCAAAAATTGTCGAATACTCTGACCGAAACTCCCCGGTGGACAAGCCTTTCAGTTAGATAACTGCCGATGAAACCTCCGCCACCTGTGACGAGGGCCGTCTTCAAGATAGGGACGCTCTTATCAGGTAATTTCAACGGACGGCAAAGGCGTTATGAACCTTCCACGGTATCCCTTATCTCTAATCTTGGGTACGATGTCGTCTTTGAGATGCCACGAGAGTAGCAACGCATAGTCGGGTTGATCGATGTAAAGACGTGTTTCATCAACTATGGGTATGTGCATTCCCGGGCTATACCTGCCAATCTTGAGCTTGCTCGTCTCAGCTATGTAATCTAACAGGTCCGGTCCAATGAGACAATAGTTCAGTATTGTACTCGAACGAGCGGGAGCGCTTATTCCCACAATTCTTTTTCCTTGACTCTTTAGTTCGTATAACAGGCATTTCAATTTCAATCGGTTCTCACTTACGCGTCTCGCGAAGTCGGTCAGCGTTTCCGGCATCTCTAATCGTGCCGTATCCTCCTGAGCTATTAGTGAGTGAACCGACTCCGACACTGGATACTTTCCCGTTCTGCATGCGTACACGCGAATAGAGCCGCCATGTGTTGGAATGCGAATGCCATCAAAGACTATGAATCCATACCGTCCCAGCAGTTCTACGAGTGATTTCAGTGAGTAGTAACGAAGATGCTCGTGATAAATCGCATCATACTCCAGTTTGGATACTAGATCGAGAAGGTAGTGCGATTCCGTCAGAAAGACCCCAGAATCCTCTAATACAGTAGCCACCCCTTTAATGAATGAGTCCAGTTGTGCAACATGCGCGAAAACGTTCAGAGCCGTTACCACTCTCGCCTTTCCTTGTTTTCTGACTATTTGTGATGCTATCTGTTGGTCGAAGAAGCCTCGTATGGTTGGCACACCTCGAGCAGCCGCCAGGTCACCCACGTTTGAAGGCTCGATGCCAAGCACGCGTATTCCGTGCCTTACGTATTGTTCGAGTGATGTGCCGTCGTTTGATCCTATGTCAATTACGAGATCATTACTAGAAATACTGAATCTCTGAATCACATGCTCAGAGAGATCGTGGAGGTGCTTGGCGAATCCCCGGCTCGCACTAGACTCGTAAGTATAGTTGATGAATAGTTCTTTTGGATCAACAGTATAGCCAATTTGGACCAAACCGCATGATCTACACTGAAGTAGTCTGAGCGGATAACGTTTCTCCGGCTCTCGAAGATCATCTTCGGTCGGAAGAACAAGAGGAGGTGGATGATGACCAAGGTCGAGAAATTCTAGCATGTCGGAGCTAGAGCATACCTGACATGGCAGTCTCAGGTCACCTATGATCGAATCGTTTTCTGAACGACTGAAAAGCTTTTCGTACTTGAATCAATGCGGAGCATTACTCTGAACGAAGTGTTGTCATCACGGCTTGCTCGAATCTTTGGTGACTCCCGTCAGGCCGGTATCTATGTCCGCGAAAGTCAAACCGAGCACACTACATGCTTTCTTATTCGAGAGACAACTGTTCGCTGGGCGTTTGGCTAACGTGTTAGCATGGGTCGCTCTCAGTTCACTCAGTAGCGAAACGTCAAGCCTCATGTGACTGGCGATTGAACGGCCAAATTCGTATCGAGACACACACTCTGGCCCGGTCATATGGTATATACCAGATGCATTTTTCTCTAACGCATGAACTATCCCCGAGGTCAAGTCGCCGAGCAGAGTTGGACAAGTCATCTGATCTGAGTATAATCCCATTGCTCTAGTTGCCCGTAGGTTGTCCACTACGAAATTCAAGAATCGACACCTCTTATGCCATCCATATACTAGGGAAGTCCTCACCACTAGATTACGCCGAAAATCTAACGTCGCCTGCTCACCGAGAAGTTTCGTCATCCCATAGTAGTTGATGGGTTTTGGAGTGTCCGTCTCAGTGTAATTTCCTCTTAGACCATCAAAGACATATTCGGTCGAAAGATAAACGAGACGTGTACCAGTCTTATCACAAATGACCGCCAGTCTCTTAGGCAACTCAACATTGAGTAAGTCCGCGCGATTTCGCTCCCGTTCACAAGTGTCAACATTGGAAAGTGCAACGCAATCGATCACCGTGTCTGCCGATGATCGGTGAACAAACTCTTCGAGTCGCTCGAAGTCGTCTGGCAGCCGGCAGGCTAACCACGAGACGCCTGCAATTTCCGGTGGTTCTTGAGAATTATATGTGGCCGTGACGCGATATCTCTTGGACGCATCTCGTGCAAGTACACTCCCAATCAGCCCGCTTCCGCCAAGGATCAACAGATTATGCACAAGATTCCCTCGGTGGAAGCTGGTTAGTTGAACAAATCATAGTGATCGAGACTCGCATATTATGAAGCGTGCGTAATGCTGAAAGCATTTGCCACTGACCAAGGGAATCGGAATCCGTTATAAGTGAGTCGCCTGAATCGATCAGCGATATCGCGATGTTATCTGAACTCTCAGACGAAATTCGAAATGGGAGCGCAGTTGTCTGCGTCTTGGGCTTGGGCAGAGTAGGCCTTCCATTTGCAACGGTCCTTGCTCGCTCAGGACTAAAGGTAATTGGAGTGGATGTTGACAAGAAGAGGATTGATGAAATCAACTCTGGAAATATGCCATTCTACTACCCCGATATTGAGGAATGGCTAAGGAAAGCCACGACAGCCCGTACTTTGGTCGCCTCTCTCGACTCTAAGCGCTCTGTGGAACTTTCTGACGTGATCGTTTTAACTGTGGGAACTCCAACCGGCATCCAGTATCAGCTTGATTACACACAGCTTCATTCCGTTCTCCGAGAATTGGAACAAGCTGGGCTCAGAGGAAAACAGATCATAATGAGATCCACATCTGCGCCGGGGACTGCAACCGACATTCTCTTGCCATTTCTACACAAAAAGCTTGGCTTGCAAGTGGGCGTAGATGTCGGATTGGCCATCTGCCCCGAACGAATTGTTGAGGGACAAGCCCACCGCGAGTTGTACGATTTGCCGGAAATCGTCGGCTGCTTTGATGAGTTGAGTGCTCAAATTGCCACTGAACTCTTCAGGAAGATCAATTCCAAGAAGCATATTGTAGTAACCACACCGACAACTGCCGAGCTTGCGAAACTCTTCACCAACATCTATCGCTATGTGAATTTTGCGTTGTCCAATGAGTTTGCAATTTGGGCCGAGAAGTACGGTGAGGATATCCAAGAGATAATCAGAGCTGCCAATTTTGAATATCACCGGGCCAGTATTCCAAGACCCGGATTTGCTGGAGGTCCATGCTTAGGAAAAGACGGTTTCCTATTAGACAATGGGACTACGTTCAGCAGCATTGTATCTACGGCATGGAAACTCAATGAGGCCATTCCACAACATGTTGTGATGTCAGTCATGGCCATGCTTGGTCCTCTATACGGAAAAAAGGTGGGCGTTCTCGGCCTCGCGTTTAAGGCTGATAGCGACGACATTAGAATGTCACCATCTGTGAAGCTTGTAGAAAGTCTGAAGGCCTTTGGGGCTGAAGTTGTCGTCCACGATCCACATGTGGCTTCTACTCAATGTCTTCGAGAGGCGCTCTTAGGCGCTGAGATCATCATTGTCGCCACAAAGCACCATGAGTTCAGAGATATTGCTCCCGCAATTGACGCTTCAGGCTGCAAGGTGGTCTACGATGTGTGGGGAATCTATAGACCGGAGGAGTTCAAGAAGGCTAGATACATGGGTCTGGGGAGAACCTCGCGGAAGGATATGCAGTCTCACACATCACCTTTGAAGGGACTGCAATCTCCCTAAAGCAATAGCCGAAGACAGAGAATTATCCGCACGGAAAGTCATAGACCGTGTCGGTAAGGTTGAGATGAGCTCTCTAAGTTCCTGCATTCGATGACGGCGCTGTCGATCGAACTCTTTACTTAGTTATTACCGTGATTAAGGCGGGACTTCGGATGGAATATGACAGGGTCTTAGTTACAGGCGGGGCTGGTTTCGTTGGAAGCCATACCGTCGATGCTTTGCTGGAGTCCGGCGTAGATACATGGGTTCTTGATGACTTATCATCAGGTACACTCCGTAACCTCTTAGAGAGGATTCATGATCCAAAGTTGCATATTGTTCGTGGAGATATTAGGAACTTCACGAAAGTTCGGCGCTTAGTTGGAAAGGTTGACGCAATAGTCCACCTTGCAGCGCAAGTCAGCCCATACGTTTCAATTCGACACCCAGACATCACGAACGCAACCAATGTTGACGGCACTTTGAACGTATTAAGGGCGGCGACTGCAGAGAAGATTCAGAAAGTGGTTTTTGCCTCCTCCTCCTCGGTATACGGCGAAGCCAAGACGCGCCACGTCACGGAAGATACGCCTCCCAATCCAATAACCCCATATGGAGTATCCAAGCTGTCGGGAGAGAAGTATTGTGGAGCGTTTTACCGCACTTACGGCTTACCAACAGTTTCCCTAAGATACTTCAACGTCTATGGAGAACGCCAGAGCTCAAACCCCTACAGTGGTGTCATAGCTATCTTCGCCAAAGCCTTAGCAAGTGGCCGTAGACCAATAATCTTCGGCGACGGATATCAGACCCGAGATTTCATACACGTATCAGACGTGGCCAGAGCAAATCTGACGGCGCTACAGCGGAACACGGGGTTAGGACGAGCATTCAATATTGGCACAGGCAGAGCCACAACTATTAGGCAGCTCTTCAGACTGCTCAGCCAGATCACAGATAGAAAGCGAATCCAACCAATATTCAGAGAGGAAAGGTCTGGTGACATCAGGAACAGCTGTGCGGATATGTCGATAACTCGTTCCGCCCTGAAGTATACGCCGCGAATTGATTTGAGGCCTGGGCTCGAGCGCCTCATTCACTCGCTGAATTGAGAGAAGGATTAGGTTATTTGCACGTTCAGGCTACACGAGCCACGGAGGGCGCATCACTGGAGTCTCTGCGAAAGCAGTTGCTGTCTGGGCATCGCAAGGTCGCAGTGTGGGGAACCGGGTACATTGGATTTTCGACTATGGCGAACTTCGCTGCTCAAGGAGTCATCTGCCTTGGAACCGACATATCCGATTCGATAGTCAAGTCGATAAACGATGGTAAGATTCCAGTACCCAACATGGAATACTGGCTCGGCTTCGATACGCGTTATCTGGTTCAATCAGGCACAATGAAGGCAACGACCGATTGGAAGATGCTCCTTGAGCCGGATTTCGCGGTGCACATGATCGCAATTCCAACAGAGAAAAGCGACGAACCATGGGACGGCGCACTAGCGGACGTAATCACAAAAATCGCCACCAACATCGGAGAGCATAAAGACCCTCCATTAGTCATCATCGAATCCACACTGACACCTAACAAGACCGACAATCTCGTAATACCCATATTCGAAAAGAACGGGCTGAAAGTCGGAAAGGATGTCCTGCTTGGAGTTGCTCCGCGACGAGACTGGTTCATTAGTCCCGAGAAGAATCTAAAGTCACTGCCGAGGATTGTAGGCGGATCCACGCCCGATACAACACAACTCATGATTGATGTTCTTGGCATAGTCTGTGACAGGCTAATTCCGGCACCAGATCACAGACATGCGGAAATTGTGAAAAGCGTCGAGAACGCGTATCGACATGCAGAAATCACACTCGCGAACCAGCTAAGCCTTGCCTACCCGAGCCTCAACATGACTGAAGTCCTAAAACTGGTCGGGACAAAATGGAACCTTAACGTTTACCACCCAAGCTTTGGAACTGGTGGATATTGCATTCCATTGAGTTCGAAGTATGTTCTTGAAGGCGCTGAGAAACCCGAATATCTCACTATACTGAGGGAGACGATTACAACTGACGAGACCCTTCCGCGAATTGTCGCGGACAGAATTGCGGATGCAGGCATCAAAAGCGTCGGCATTCTGGGATTGTCGTATAAGGGTGACCTTAAGGTTCACATTCTCAGCCCGGCGCTTGGAATAACACGGCGACTCAGAGAGCGCGGCGTAAGCGTCAAGGTGAACGACCCCTACTATACTAACGAAGAAATCAGGAAACTAACAGAAACGGAAAGCTTCCAATTCCCTGACGGCTTATCAGAATTCGAGTGCATACTTATCGTCGCTGGGCACAGAAGATACAAGGCGATACCCGAGACGCAGCTAAAACAGCATCTCAAGAAATGTCGATTGATCATCGATAACCTCGAGGAGACATGGAGACACTTTGATTGGAATTCTCCCGAAATCAGATACTATGTAGCTGGCGACAGCAACTGGCTGAGCGGAGCCAGATCCCCATCGAGGCGCTAATGGGCTGAAGCCTTGGTCAGGGTACTATTCCTGGCTGCGCCATTCAAGGCTCATATGCTAGAGAGAATGATCAAGGACTTCTCACCAAGAATCACATCAGAACTAGTCACACTAGCCTACCCTTACAAGCACGTGGACCAGACATCTCTCAGGAACAAGGTCATCGACCGCTTTCTCCCAAGGACAACGAGTGGCCGAGGACTAGCAGAAACGGTCTCCTCATTCGAACCCGACATCATATATTCAGATAGCCCACTCTACGCAGGACAAGTCCATATTTCCTCTCTATTAACAAGAAAGCGGATACCGCTAATACTCCACTTGAGGGGAGACTGGTGGCAAGAATATCGAGATTGGTTCTTGTCCGCGAACTGGGGAAAACGGTTGCTCTCCATCCAGGGTTTTGCGTTCCAGTCAAGTGGCACTCTACTTGCTTCGAAAATCACTCCCATCTGTAAATGGCTTGAACGGATCGTAAAGCATCATACGCTGAACAAGAGAACGGAAGTAGTTTACCAAGGCGTCGATCCAGCTCTATTCTACCCTGAACACGGCCTCAACTTTCGACGACCTGCGGTCGTCATTATTCAGAATCATACAGTGTACAGAAAAGTCCTTGGACTTTTGAATTTCCAGAAAGTCATATCGAAGTTGCCTGCAGTTAATTTCTATATCGCAGAAGGGGAAGAAGCAAATCAGTCATTTTTGCCGTTGATTAGAGAGCAGTTAGATCGATTCACTAATGTCCACTTTGTGTCAGGAATAAACAGTGTGGAAGCTGTTCGCAGAATGCTTACAGCGGCCGATTGCTATGTTCTCGCTTCGGGTTTGGATTGCTGTCCTACAACAGTCTTAGAAGCGTCTTTGATGAACAAGCCGGTGATCGCAAGCAGAATAGGTGGCGTTCCTGAAATTGTTCTCGAGAATCGGACGGGTTGGACTATCAGGAACGATGATGTTGAGACGTGGGTCGAGAAAATTCAGCTTGCGGTATCGGATTCTCGATTGGGCGGGAATCTAGGCCGTAAGGGCCGGGACTGGGTGGCGCAGAAATTCGGTTGGGCCACGATAGCTAAGCAGGTTGAGGAAATACTTGTTTCAGAGACGCCCCAGTGATCCTACAGCCTTCGTCTCGGAGTCCCAACGAAATTTCCCTCAATCAGCTTTTGTAGCCTATCTTCCAAGACTTTGATATGCTGCTCCTCCTCTTTACTCAGTAAGCCTTGTGATGCCAGAAGCTTACTAACCAATTTCAGGAGTTCGAGGTAGCTTGGTGCGAAGGCTTCTTTCTCCTTCCCTGGCACGAGTTTGTACGAATAGGGGTTCGATTCCATCGTGATGTCCGCCTCAGAACTGTATGCATGAGTTTTCTTCAGATGCAGCCATCCTATTGCTACAGACAGCGGTGCACCAATAACAGTCGCCAAGATGGCGAAGGTCTGGAAGTGGGGGAACAGGTTGAGAAGGTCAGGCAGGTTCTTGATCGCCAAGTAGTAGACGGTGATCAGAGTGGACACGTACCCCAAAAGGAAGGTCAGGTATGTTCCATAACCAATTCTGAAATAGAACCAGAATCTTGTGAAATAGTTCGAGCGCTTAATCAACTCAATCTACAGTCTTTCCTCAGCAGAATCTATTATACATGTGCCCGATAACAGCGGTATTAGGATATTGAAAATCCGAGCAAGAGTGGAGTTCAAGAAGGGACCATTAACATGAGCAGCCCGTTACACATCCTCGTGGTAGGAGCGGGCTCACCTAACGCCGACATAGTCGCTGAGGTTCTCAACTCGAACGGTTTCCAAGCCGAATGGACTGACAAGATTAGCTTCCCAAACCCGTTCTGGTTACGTCGATTCGATCTAGTGTATGGCATCTATCTGCAGACGTGCAGCAGATACATTGTCGTTGCCAAGCTGCTTGGTAAGAAGACTATTATCCATTTTGTCGGAAGCGACGCTTACTGGATGGCTAGGGAGCCATCACTTTTGAGACGCGTGTACTGGAAGGTGGTTTTGCACATGACCGACTTGGTGCTTTACGTCTCCCCCCACCTTCAGGATTTAGTCCACAGAAAGGGTTCCGTACTTCCATTTCCCATAGCCTCACATGATTTTCTGTCGCCGGAGCTCCGAAACATACAACCGGAGCGCGATGTGCTCTACTATTGTCCAGGCGGAGAGCAAAACGCAAGAATTTACAGACTTTCGTGGATTATGGAATACGCACGTCAGCACACAGACGAACAGATAACAATCGTCGGAAACATTGCTCATCCCGCTGATTACGACGTTAACCTTTCGAACGTAGAAGTAGTTCCATTCGTTGAAAGAACAGAGATGCCAAGGTTCTACAGGCGGCATAGAAAGCTGATTCGGATGACAACTGAGGACGGTTTGCCCAGAATGATACATGAGGCATCACTTTGTGGACTCCAAGTAGTATTTAATGGGGAAGAAATCAAAACGATTCCCAAAGAAAGAGATCCAAAGGAATTCACGAAATCCTTTCAGAGTCTGTTAAACGAGAATTGGAGTTCAAGAGAAGCGAACACAGCCGGGACAGACAGATAGGGAACATCATGAGAGTAGATGTGACTATCGCGACCAAGAACAGCGCACGAACCCTAGAGCGCTGTATAGGAGCTATCCGTCAGAACATACCGCTTAGTCAACTCGTCGTTGTTGATGGAGGATCAACCGACAACACCGTTGCAATTGCAAAATCCTTGGGGGCGGAAGTCAAGACGAACACGGGTTTGCTTGGAAATGTCCGTTACGTTCAGGCTCAAGCGTGCAATACTGAATGGATTGCAATTATCGACTCCGATGTCTATGTCTACCCTACGTGGTGGTCTGAAGTCTCACAGCACATAAGCCAGCCGGACGTGGGTATGATATTGGCTATTGGAGACTCACCAATGAATCGCCTAACAATCTACGGAGAATACCTGGCGCACATTGCTAAGCGCTTCGGAACCGCAGCCTTCAGCAATACACTTGTACGGCGAGATTTGATTCTGTCATGCCGTGAACTACTCGACAACATACACGCCGGCGAAGACACGGTTTTTGCACGTTATCTAGATAGAGTTGGTATGCGAGTCCTTACGATACAAAAGCGGTTGGTATATCATGATAAGAATGTCGTCGACGAGCATCCTCAAGCTTTCTTTCGGTGGGGGCAGAGTCTGAGAATTCGCGGACGCAGAGAAGGCATGAGGGAGTTAGCGAAAACGCTGAAGAACAACGCGCGCAATTGGTGGATATTCACCAAAGAGACGCACAAGATCAGCGTCAGTCTGTTATTCTTTCTACTATATCTCTGGCTTTGGACATTCTTAGGATACGTCAACGTTCCAAAGCCAACCAGTTCACAATCAAAGAATGCTCCACTGTAGGGAATGGTTGCCGTATTCGTGAGTCACTTTGCCAGTGGGCTGAATGCATTATTGAATCGCCATTGAAAACCCCAAAGGCTTTTGTCTTCCATAGAGCCTAGGCATCGTTCGACCCACTTTGCCGCGCATTGCAATGGCTCAAATTAACGCTACTGTAGGCGACTTGAAAGGAAACAAGGAACGGATCATTGAATTCGGACGGAGAGCCATTGGCGCTAACGCAGACATAGTTGCGTTTCCCGAGATGGCAATGACAGGTTACCCCCCTCTGGATCTTTTGCCTCCTCGTGAAACGAGGCCACCCTCAGGTAACCGACGACCGGAACACGAGGAGTTTGTCCGGCTCAATAAGGAATACTTGTATGACGTGGCTGAGCAGTTGTCGGAAATCACGACTATCGTGGGATTTGTTGATTACGATGCCTACCACCTGTACAATGCTGCCGCGGTTCTCCGGAACGGTAGCATTCAGCACGTAGCCCACAAGACGCTTCTCCCCACTTACGATGTGTTCGATGAACATCGATACTTCACACCGGCGATTAGGAATGACCCCGTCCATGTTCCCGTTGGAGGAGGACAATTGACGCTTGGTGCATCAATCTGCGAGGACATATGGGATGAGGAGGTAGGCTATTCGGTTAAAGTGGTAGATTCGCTCAGTTTGCTCGGCGCCAAGGTTATCGTCAACCTAAACGCGTCCCCATTTCACGACAGAATACGAGACGTACGCCTTAGAATTCTCAAACGGAAAGCAACTAGGTTCAGTGTCGCGATTTTCTACGTCAACCTGGTAGGCGGACAAGACGAACTCGTCTTCGACGGTCAGAGCCTTGCGGTGGATAAGAACGGTCGATTAATTGGAATAGGGCGGCAGTTCGAAGAAGACCTAGTATTGGTTGATGTGGAAGCTGACGGAACCGGTCGCACCGAAATTGCGTCTCCCGCTTACAATCGTGAAGAGGAAATGTTCAACGCAATAGTGCTGGGTCTTAGAGATTATTTCATGAAGACGGGGTTCAAGCGTGCGTTAATTGGGTTGAGCGGCGGCATTGATTCTTCTCTCGTAGCGGTAATAGCGGCGACGGCGCTCGGAAACGATAATGTGACGGGCGTTTCAATGCCCTCTCGCTACTCTAGCGATCACAGCAAAAGTGACGCAAAACAGCTAGCTGATAATCTGGGAATCGAATACCTTACCATACCAATCGAGCGAATATTCCAGACATTCGAAGCCGAGATCAAACCCTTCTTCAAGGGAAAACCGCAGGATGTTGCCGAAGAAAACCTTCAAGCTAGACTGCGCGGAAACATTCTGATGACTCTATCAAACAAATTCGGCGACCTCGTACTTTCAACGGGAAACAAGACAGAACTGGCTTTGGGTTACGCCACCCTGTATGGCGATATGAGTGGAGGGTTGGAGGTTATTGGCGACGTCAGCAAAATAGAAGTATATGCTCTTGCCCGGTACTACAATAGAAAAGCTGGGCGCGATGTGATTCCAGAAAACTGCTTTACCAAGATCCCATCGGCTGAACTGCGCCCAGAGCAATTCGACCCCTTCGACTATTCGGTCGTCTCACCATTGGTGGATGGAATAATCGAGAACCGGCTCTCAAAGCAAGAGCTTATCCAGAAAGGATATCCGCAGCAGGTTGTGGAGGACACGATTCGCCGGATTCGTGGAGCAGAATACAAGCGCCGTCAGGCGGCACCGGTCATAAAGATAACCAAGAAGGCGTTTGGATTGGGATGGAAGATGCCCATCGTCAACAGATTCCATGATTGAACTTAACTGAGACCACAAACGATCATTCGGACCACGCCGATGCGCACGGTGCGATCTTGCATAACGAAATACCTCTTGGGTTTCCCACAGTGGATCCGTCGACATCGCAGACACGTATCTAGAGTTGCGCCGTAATTATGCGCGCAATTCTCTTCGTTTGTGAGATCCGTACGAACCTACGCAATGCAGGTTCAAAGGGCGAAATGAAGGGATCCTCCGAACCCAAGCATGCCTGAAGATAGCCGCGGAAGAAGTTCATTGAACCCTTGAGACTCATCGATCGGAACATTACGTTCTTGGCGATTCGACCTATGGCGTATAGTGGATGGTACCCGAGGGTCTGCATGGCTGCTCCCCAATAGAGGAACTGGTGTCTTGATCCACGGGGACGCGCATGATCGAAGACCAAATCGTCGAACAGTCTAACCTTGAACCCTTTCTCCTCAGCCTTGTAGAGTAGCCAAGTCTCCCATCCCGCCCTGACCGGATAGCGACCTCCGACCTCACACCAGTATCTGCGATTAACCATCCTACCGCTCCCGGAAGGAACATTCTCCTGGCTTGTGACTCCGTCCGAGGATGGGCAACCACTTGCGACTACGATTTCTGGTTTGGCAAGCATCTCCTGAATCAGGGCTTCCGCGTAGTCCTTTGGGTACGTGCAGTCGTCGCCGCTGATCATGAAGAAGTCTGTTGACAATTCTGTTTCGGCGGTTCTTGATGCCAAGTTTATGTTAGCTGGGACACGCCTGATGTCATATCCTCTGTCGGGCTGAGTGAGCACTTCCACGAGTCTGTCGTCGCTGCGAACGTAGTCAGAGAGGATTCTGTTAGTTTCGTCCGTGGAACCATCATTTACCACTATGACTCGTTCCGGTCGAAGTGTTTGTTTGAGAATCGAGTCCAGAGTGCTCCTGATTGTATCAGCTGCATTCCTTGCTACGACAGCAACCCAGTAGCTCAGCTGTCAGGCCACCAAAGCGTCAATCTCCAGCCTCGGAGCGTTAGGGGTCGGATTGTCGATAAACATTCTGTGCCAGAAGTGAAAGCCTAGCAACTGCCAAAGCAGTACTTGGTATCGTCTATTCTGCGGAGTGGGTTTCTTTTCGAGTAGACGTTGTATCATGGATTGTGAGAAGTATCTTCGAATCACATCTGATTCTGGTAGGATTTGGTGCAACAGTTCACCCAGTTCGCCCTTGTACCAACTTAACACATTGACGCTGAATCCCCACTTTGGTTTGCGTAAGCTTTCTTCGGGCAGCAGATTTCGAACTGCCTTCCTAAGAAGCAGTTTTCCATGAGTTCCCGGAGCGTACTTCCTCTTCCAGGGCAAGGGTGTCATCAAGTCTACAAGCCTGTTGTCCAGCAATGGGACTCGGAGTTCTAGTGAGTGAGCCATGCTCATGCTATCATCGACTGAGAGCAGGTCATCAACTAGCTTGGTTCTCAGCTCGGCGCTCATCAATCCGTCGACAAAGCTCCTGTCTTGGAAGAATCGCGTGTAGAGAGCTCTGATTGGGCTTGCGGAATAGTTTGTGTCACGGAACAGCCTCTCGTTGAGTGAGTCAGGCATCATGCCTGCCAGTATGAGATATTCCGAGACATTGTCGCCGAGCGAATTGAGAACCCTGAACCGGTTTCCCGTTCGAATGTTCCGTGGGATTGATTGCAGGATTGCTCCGCTCAGTCGGAGGAACGGAGCCGCATGATTTCTCGTCAGATTTGCTATTCTCAGCGCGTTCTCGTATCTCGCGTAGTAACCGCCGAAGATCTCGTCCCCTCCGTTTCCACTTAAGCAAACCTTCACATGGCGCCTAACGAGCTCGCAGACGAACCAAGGGTAGAGGTTATACTTCGGAGTCTCCATGTGCCAAATCATTTTCGGGTAGAGCTTCATTGCCTGTGAGCTGTCCACCATCAACTCACGGTGATCCGTCCCGAAATGCTCTGATATGAGACGGGCATCGCGAAACTCATCAGTCTCTTCTCCAAACCCCATACAGAAAGTTTTCAGAGGCTGCTTCAATACCTTCGACGCATATGCGGTGATGACGCTTGTGTCGAGGCCTCCCGAAAGAAAGCATCCTACTGGCACGTCGGCCACGAGTTGATCTCGAATCGCCTCGGCTAGATGGGCGTCAAGTTGCTCGATCACCGACCCCTCGTCGCACTGCGAGATGAGCGGGGGTATTTCCCAATACGTCGATGTTCTGGATGAGCCGTTTTGGTGCACGAGAATTGTTGAGGGTGGAAGTTTGCCGATTCCCTCAAGAAGCGTCTGGTCCCCTGGAATGTAGCCGAGGTTCAACACAGCATAAAGAGCTTGATCATTGACTGCGCGTTTCAAGGGTGCCTGCAGGAGGCCTTTCACCTCTGATGCGAAAAAGAGAGAGTGCTCGTCGGTTATCGCGTAGTAAAGAGGTTTTATGCCCATTCTGTCCCGAGCCAGAATCAGTCTCTTCTGTTTCGAGTCCCAGAGGGCGATGGCGAACATGCCGTTCAGCTGGGCAACAAATTCGTCTCCGAACTGCTCATAGCCATGGACTATGACCTCGGTGTCTGTGCGCGTGTAGAACCTGTGTCCCTTGGACTCTAGGTCTTTTCGAAGCTGAGTAAAGTTGTAGATTTCGCCATTGTACACGACATGGATTGTGCCGTCCTCGTTGTGTATTGGTTGGTGGCCGCCTTCGATGTCGATTATGCTTAAACGTGCGCTTGCTAATCCAATCCGTTCATCGACTAAGAAACCGGTATCGTCGGGACCGCGATGTCTGAGACTTCCTATCATCGCTTTGAGTAAGGGTTCATTGTTGACGCCCACGTAGCCGGCTATTCCGCAGAAGTCTTGGACCTCCTTACTGACGTGGCACCGTAAGGGTTGGTTTCTTATGAAATGCTTTATTCAAGTATACGATACATTGATGTGCCACAAACAGAACGTTATTATATCGCCAAGACATGTTGTCCTTACGGCGATAAACTTGAGCATGGTCTGCAGACTGATGGGACACAGATTCCAACATACCCTTGTAATCCACGAAGATGGCGACTTCTACGAAGTAGAGGACGCCCAGTACTGCCGACAGTGCGGCACAGTACACGAAAGCCGTCTAGCGAGTTAGAACAGTCGCGGTTTCCGCCAGCTTTGCTAGCGCCTTGCTCCTGAAGGCGGGGCGGTAGGTTGGTCCATAGATTATCAACCCCTGTTTCCCTTCATCATCGAGACGCCGTATGAGCGCTTCAAGCTCCGTTCCTGGGGGAAGATCTTGCAAAGAAGCGTCTACTATCAGTACCTTGCCCTGTTTCATTACATCGAAGTTCGAGATCAAACGATCCCTAAGAGTCAGCTTCTTAGCGGAGAGCAGTCGAGCGTTCACTGGAAGCGAACGCTGCTCGACTGGACCATTGCAATCAAATTCGAGGCATCTGTCTCGGCTCGGATAGAAGACTCGCTGGCATCCGTTGCACAGTGTGAAGGTCATCATATCCCCATTGTATGGCTCAACCTCCGCAACGATTCGAGGAGCAGCAAGCCGCGCCCTCACTGACCCTTGTTTCAGTTTCATGAGTTTCTCGTAAGCTTCCAACTTGAGGTCGCGACGTCTTCTCAAATAGTCTCTCACGGTCGGGACGCTGTTACGCCGTTGTAGTATTGCGTCCTCCACATGCAGCCATGTGGCAATTGTGTAGGCACCGGAGCCGTAGGATACGGCCAATATGTCCTGTCCTGGTTTGGCGTGATCGAGAATATCACTAGTCGCGATGAGCGTTGCTGCCGCATACGTGTTGCCAGTATCTAGGACACGTAGCCACGGTCTAACTTTCTCTTCGATGAATTCCGGTGTTATTCCTATCCTGTCTTCCAATTCTGGATGGTCTAGGATCTCGATGTTCTCTTGTGCAAGTGTCTTACAGGTCTTCATGGGCATGTAGCCTGAAGGTTGATGGAACGTGAGGTAATCGAAATCCTTCAACGAGATCTCGGGATGCTTGAGCAATAGACCCTCAATGGCGCCGATCACATGTTTAATGTACGCCTCAACAGTCGTACGCCCAAAATGGCTCGGTACTGCTGCCCCTTCCCTTCTCCAGAAATCCAAAGTCAAACTCGAGTATGCGGCGGTATCCACTATTGTTGCTAAGGGATTGTCCCGCCCCAGCAGAAAAGCCCCGGCACCAGCGCCGCACGCGTACTCCAGTGGATCTCCAACCGGCGCCTGCGCAACATCGGTTCCTATTGCCAACCCATACTTGATCCTGCCACTAGATATCTGACTTTCCACGAAAGCGGCAGATTGCATCCCAGCGTTGCAGGCACCTTCAAGATCAGCCACGTAGACGCTATTGCCCAAGCCTAGGAAGGAGGCCACATGCCTCGCGATTGTCCCTACCGCATAGGGCTTTGATTCTGATCCAACAGCGACCGTTTCCACTTCGTGCGGATCAATTCCAGCCATGTCCACCGCGTCTCTAGCGGCTTCTGTCGCCATCGTGATCGAGTCTTCATTCAACCAGGCCACAGACTTTTCATTCAGCAGTAACCCGTTTCTCACCTTGTCAAGAAACTGGGGAAGATCCTTCCGCTTCCTCTCTCTCGCGCGCACTATATACTCTGATTTGATTCGATGGACTGGGACGTATACTCCGTACCCTATGATGCCCACCTTTTCTGAAACCATAAAAATCGTCCATCTATTACGAAGGTTAGAGGTATGAGGCCGCCAATGTTCCTATTTAAAATGAGATTACTTAGGTCAAATTCGAGTGCAACATTCACGGATATATGCTATTGTTTCACGCCGCATATATCACAAAACACTGCCGCCGATGGAATCTCCGCTCCACAATCCCTACACCGTTTCATGCGAACCTTGTCTGCAGCCTGAACTGGCAGGCTCGGAGTAATTCCAGGAGTTGGTCTGGGTAATTGCGGGTTCTTCAAATCATTATCCTTGATGTACTTGTGCAGACGCTTTTGAATATCCGCATAACTAACGAGCTCTCCTTCACTTACGCCAAGGACCACAGACAGATTCCTGTCCACGTATACCTGTTTTCTAGTAAGCCCGCTCATTATGCAATCGTGCAACATTAGCTGAGCAGTATATTTAGAAGTTGTCTAACCGGTCCCTGACCAAGGAATTGGAGGCTTTCTTGCAAGTCCGTAAATCAGGATGAGAGCCCCTAAGATCATTAGGACCCAGCCAACGGGCATCAGCCTAGTGTCCGCGACTCTGCGAGTTAAAACCTCGTTGTACGCGACACTTAGGACCACATACTTCTTGTACAGTGAGGCGTGGTTATCGAATACGAAATGAAAGACTCCGCTCTTCTTAGTTGTGAACGTATAGTTGAATTGTCCCTGGTTGTTAACTGAGTCTACGGAATTCGCTTGCCCGCTAGTGCTCCATTTTTGGTAGTTTTCGTTGTCCATAACAATGAAGCGAATATCGCCGGATTGGTTTGATGGCGCCTGCGTTGACATTACGGTCCCAAATACCTGAACGTTTGTAGGAAGTGTGTAGGACTTGTCGACCATGTCGCCAACAAGGAATTCAACATGAGGCTCAATATCTCTTCGTTGGGTTTGCTGCACTTCCATTGTAACATATTGGCCTAGGACGGTGATCGATACGATGCCGAGTGCCAGAAGCACGATACCTGCCAGAGCTGGCTTGAGTAGGACCATTCCGAGATCACTCAGAATACCTATGGTTGGCCGTTATCTGATTTGAAAGCGCTATTGCGTCCAAGAATGGCGCGCACCGCAAACCAGATTTATTTGAACATGCTAGTCAGCTACAGGACGTTAAGAATGTCCAAGCCTGAGATGAAGTTTAAACAGGCACAACACTTCGTTGGAATGCAGGTCATAGACAGTAAAGGCACCGTTGTAGGGAACGTCAAGGATGTCTCAGTAGACTTTCAGAGTAAATCACTCGCATTCCACGTTAGCACCAAAAACCGATCTGAGCTTGATATGGGCTGGGACGATGTCCAATCAGTTGAGGATGTTGTACTCCTGAAGAAGGAAGTTGATCTAGCGTCAATACCTGAGGCTCAAACAAGCTCATCGACCGCTGATTCACCGGTAACAATTCAAGCGGTTTTGATATGTTCGAACTGCGGGACCTCTGCTCCGGGCCACGCGAAGTTCTGTCCGAAATGCGGAACCGCACTCAGGTAAACTGGGAGATCATTTCTTTGCATCCGGGTTATCAGAGCGCTCCATGTCATGTAGTGATTGCAGTTCCTTGATTCCCTTTAGTTTGTGTCGTATTATTGTGCTCTCCAGCTCTTCCTTTAGCAGATGCAAGATATCCTTGTGCATGTGAATGAATACCGAGTGCGTGCGATCTCTGGGTCGCTCGAGCCCCACTGAAAGGATCTTCTTCACCTTTGCAGGGCGTGACGACAATACGACCACCTTGTCCGCTAGCTCAATAGCTTCAGAAAGATTATGCGTTACCAGAACGAAGGTCTTACCGGTCTCTCTGTGGATCTCTTGAACCTCTTCACGAAGCACGTCTGCGGTAACTTC
>Ga0315282_10000573_pt1 | contig 72114 bp, 76 predicted proteins | sample YL17G07_20_MG_FD_203693 | JGI IMG/M metagenome (GOLD analysis project Ga0315282, IMG submission 203693) | Sediment microbial communities from Yellowstone Lake, YNP, Wyoming, USA - YL17G07_20 | ecosystem: Environmental > Aquatic > Freshwater > Lake > Sediment | place: USA: Wyoming | collected... | reverse complement strand
GCAGGTCAAACTCGAAGTAGTTGTCGCTGGCAATGACCAGTAAATCATCAGTTATGTTTTTGGCTCTAATCCAGTAATCCAGGGAGCCTACAGCACCAAATGCTTGCTCCTCAGTGAAGACTGGCTCGACACATAGGGTCACTGTCCTGCCTATGGTACCCTGCCAGCAACGAAAATCAGCTTCAAACCTTTTGTTGGAATTAACCAGGATATCGATATCCTGCGGAATCTTATCCACAATATGACTTATTAATGCTTTGCCTTTGTAGTCGAGAAGACCTTTTGCCTTGGTGGTAGTCAGCGGATAGAGCCTTGTCCCGAAGCCGCTAGCCAGTATCAAACTTTTCATTTAGCTGAGCTTAAACGGTTAGCAGGGTTTACCTTGATTTTTACTTCACGCCTGACGTCTCGCCGTACAGTCGTTCCTTCCATCGGACACCTAGACCAACTACTTCCCGCCAACCACCATAAAGGCCAGCCGCGAAAAGGAATGAAAAACCAATCGGATGTAAGAAAGTCGAAAGGAGTGATTGTCTAAAATGATGGTCCACCAGCCAGCGCATAAATATAATCATGGCCGTTTGGAAAGCGACAATGAATCGCCAATCGGTAGGAGCTGCCGCCGACAAAAAACCATTCCACAGCCAGTAGAACGGAGCCAGACAGAAAACAAAGCCAGCAGCTAACAGCCCAACTATTGCCGCTGGGGATAACGCCGTCACTGAATATATCCACTTGACAAACCCCTCCCACATTGCCCCCACATCTCGGTACATGCGACAATAGAACACTGTCGATAAATCAATAGCGATATGCCGACCACCATGTCGAACTGTTTCAACCCCTAGCCAGACATCCTCCAGTATCCTGTCTTTTACTGCCATATGTCCGCCGATCCGCCAGTATTCTTCCCTGGAGAAGAGGAGAAACTGACCGATAGCCAGCGATGGTCTCGGCTCTTTGGAGCGATGCAGCCACCACAATGGCAGCCAGCTCATAATAACAAAGTACATTAACGGCATTGCGATCTTCTCAGGAAGAGACTCAGCCATCTGACGAGGAAATCCAGAGAGCAGGGAAGTCTTAAGCTCAAGAGCCAGAGCCAGTGTGCTGCGCAGCATATACGGTGCATGTGTGGTATCGGCATCAACAAATAGCAGCCAGGAACCTCTGGCCTTCTCGGCAAGCTGGTAGCAGGCGAAAGGCTTGCCCGCCCAGCCTTCAGGAAGCAGTTCGCCCTTTATCAGTCTGATGCGCTCGTCCTTAGCTGCCATCCCCTCAACAAGCTCAGCCGTGCTGTCTGTGGAGTTATCATCCAACACCAGAATCTCAAAGTTGTGGTAGTCCTGTTTCTGCAATGACTTTAAACAGGTTTCTATGTTTTCTTCTTCGTTCCTGGCTGGAATAAGTACCGAAATAAGAGGCGCCGGCTCAGCTATCTTGCTATTACTATCCGGTCTCCTGAGCGATCTCAAATTAAGGATGAGATTAGCCGCAAAGACAACCATCAAGACAGCAATTACCATTTGATACAGCATTCTCTCAGCCCTTCCTATTGCCGACCTATGTTCGCCGTTTTTCTAGCTTGAATCCAAGTAATAAGTCTCCCTTTAAGTCTTGGCCTAGTTTTCAGGTCATCAAAGTGTTTTACCGCCAGTATTGCTATCACACATAGCATGAACAGCGGTTCTAATGATACTCCTTTTGCAACCACCAAGTAAATCAATGTGGCCGTTGTGCCGAACATCACCCGCCAGGCATCAACATCAATTAAGAGGAACCCCAATATCACGAAGACAAGAACTGAAATAAATATCTCATGTTGCGGTAGCGCTAACAGGACACCACCCATCACTCCCAGGGCCTTGCCTCCATTGAACCGCAGTATCGGGGTGAAAGCATGACCCAAAATGGCGCTCAGCCCTACTGCCATCACCATCGCTTGAGGCAGTCCAAAGTAATAATGTGCCAAGGCTACGGAAGGAACACCTTTTCCTATATCCAGTATTAGGGCAAGAACGAATGCCTTACGGCCTCCAGCCCGCAGAACATTAAATGCACCAGGGTTACCGTCTCCATAGTTTCTTATGTCTTTATCTAGCAGCCACTTCCCAATCCACAGCGAAAAGGGACAGGCGCCAAGCCAAAAAGCCGCTACAACGAGCAATACAAAATAAAATATCTCCACTCTACAGATGCCCCCTAGTTACATTCAGAGTTATACCTCGTATTACAAAGTAAAGCATAACCCATGGCCCCTTTTCTGTCAATAGGGATGATTCCAGATTCTGCACACAAAACTCGCTGTTACCGCCGGTTCTCGTTTTTAGTTTTGGGTGGTATCCTGGCTTCGCAAGGCACCTTTGTCTGACAAAGTCCGCAGCCCAGGTAGCGACCAATATAACCTTCTTCTCTTCCTAACTCCTTGAGTATTTCTTTTTGTTTGGTAAAAAGGAACTCCTGGCATTTGTTCTTGTCATGCCCCTGCTCACTGATGGCGCCAGCAGGGCATCGCTCGATACAACGCCGACATGACCCATCCCAATAATAGAGACAGTTGGCCCGATAATTCTCGTAGCCTCTGGGGCTGGGTGGCAGCTTTGCATCGGTTACCACGCTGCCACAGCGCATGGCAATCCCTCCAGGGGTAATGAAGCCATCGCTCAGGCTGAAAGTCCCCAGGCCAGCAGCATAGGCAATGTGCCTCTGCGACCAGTTAGAGGCTAAGCCTTCGGTACAGCTTCGCCAGTTAAAGAAATCTGCCAGCTCTGGGGCGATAGCTAGATGACCTAGACTTTCCAAAAGAGAAACTACATGCCGCGAAAGTTCGTTGATGAAATCCTGACCACGCCAGCGGCTATGGTTCCATCTCAGAGAGGCAACAAGGCTTTCACGGCGGTTGCTGAGACGGGTCTCATAGGTAGCTGGCAGGACAAATGATATTACACCCACATTTGCCGGATGCTCTTCCTTGCCCTTCTTCGACTTGAAGTGCTTTTCCAGAGCTTCCCGCGGCGTAAGATGAAAGTCGCCTATTATCGCCTTGTAATCCTGAAAGATAGCGTCATCGCCATCGGCAAAACCAACTAACGGCTCATCCCGTATAGGCTCGCCGCCGAAAGTTTGAAAGCGATTGTTGGGGCTTTGAGCCACATACTCCTTTATCGCCTTCTCCAGAAAGGCAGCGGGATTTGCCTCAAATAGCTCTCGTTTCAACTTATTCACCATCGAACAGCCTCCGCGGGTTTTCTACCATCATGGTGTTTATCTTGTCCTCGCTGACTCCAGCCTCCTTGAGCGCCGGGATGATGTTATTGAACACGTGGACATAGGACCAGTTGGCAAGCAGCGGCTTTGCAGCATCTGGAAACTCGAAGTGGCGGCCGAGCCAGTATGCCCCATAATCCTGAGAAAGCAGGATTCTATCGGCATAGCCGATACCAACCAGACCAATGAGGCAAGCTTTCCTGAGTCTGTCCGGAAAGAGAAGGTCAATGCCTAATCGATCGAAAGCTATGTACACGCCCTTATCGAGAACGGAGAGGTGATATTGCAGGTTAGCGTTGCCACACATGTGTCCGATGGCAATGCGTCTGGGGTCTGCCCCCTCAGAGATTAGTAGGTCAGCCTGTTCTGGCCCCATGGTTCCGGCCTCGGTATGGGTGATTATGGGCACACCGGTCTCCTTCTGCGCCCTAGCTGCCGCCTTGAGCATTTTCTCCTCGTAAGCAGAAATCTTCCCGTGACCTGTTGCCGCCTTAATAACGCCGGCCTTAACCCCGGTATTTCCGATACCTTTAGTGATTTCCTTCACAAACGTTTCGCATACCTCGGCGGTGATGTCATACACCTGGCTGCGAAACTTAAGGTAGCCGGGCTTCCCATATCTCTCGGTGTACATGCCGGTGGCACAGATGATGTTTATACCCAGCCTCTCGGAGACAATCTTCTGCAGCTCTACATCCCTGCCAGCATCGCTGGCGGTAGCATCAACCAGCGTCTTCAGCCCATAAGCTTTAGCTTCCTTCAAAGCTTCAACACAAGTCTTGGCGGCTGCTTCCCGGTCATAGGGCGAAGCCAGTGCGTCGCAGTCCCAACCCAAATAACCAAAAGTCAGATGCTCATGAATCAGAGTTTGACCCAGTTCATCTGCGGAAATCTGACCGAGTACAGTATTAACTTTGGCCATGATGCTCTCCTTGCTCTTAAAGTCTCTTTGAGAACTAGGTTATTCCCCACAAAAATCAAAGTATCTGCAAGAATTCTTCTACAGTCAAATTAGCTTGCCTAATGATAGCTCTAAGGGTGCCCTTTGGGAGGTCCTTTTGGGTGAACAGGTATGGACAGCGGACGACGGAGTCCAGATTTATAGAGGATGATATGGCTACCTGTTTGTCTTTTGATTGAGAAGCCAACGCGTTCCAGTGTCTCAACTACCTCTCTCGGTTTTAGGGACGGTAGCTCCTGTTTCACGCCTATCTTCTAAAGAGCTGCTACTTGGATGGTCTCAAACTGTTCCGGAATTGGCACTCCCTCCTCTCGGGCTACTGCTAGCCATCCCTCCATAGCATCTTTTATCATTTCTATGGCTTCCTCGAAGGTTTTTCCGTAGGATATACAGCCGGGCAGTGATGGCACAGAAATAGCATAGCCACCCTCAGGTTCAGGCTGAAGTTCAAATACGATACCGCCCCGAATGACCTGAAAGGTTTTTACAGTCTTCACTCCTTTTCTAGCCACCTTTTTCACTGCTCCTGAGCGGGATTATAACCCTAAAGCACCATTCTTTCAAATTCCACCTGCTAACAGGAAAAAGAGCCTACCTCTGTCATTCTGAGATCTTTGCCTCATGTCATTCTGAGGGAGCCCTTCGCTATTGTCATCCTGAGGAGCAAAGCGACGAAGAATCTTATCGGGGCCCCTTACGAGGATCAGGTCTTTTCCAGTAGTTTACCACTGGACAAACATCGGCATGACGACGTGGATGTAGTTGTCGATGCCCACGGGGCGGATAACGCCGGGGCTGGAAGAAGTGGTGGTTTCCAGGGCAACTTGTTTCTGATGAAGGACAGACAGGACATCGGAGAGGTATTTGGCATTGAAAGCAATCTTGGCCGCCTCGCCATCAACTAAAGCATCGATCTCGCTGACGTTATCTCCAACTTCCTCAGCTCTGGCTGATATATTCACCTTGCCGGGAGTGAGCTCAACGCCGGGGCTGACGACCAGGCGGACGATGCCACTACCATCGCGGGCAAAAATAGAGGCCATCCTGATAGCTCGGAGGAACTCAGCCACATCAACAACAGCCCGGGTAACATAGCTCTGTGGGATGAGCTGCGAGTAGTTGGGGAAAGCGCCCTGAATAAGCTGGGACACCATCTCTATGGTCTTGAGCTTAAACAAAATCTGGCTCTTTTGCTGATTTACCGTGATTTCAACCGGTTCCTCCTGGTCGGTGAGGAAGCGACTTAATTCGTTCAAGGCTCGCGCCGGCACGATTATGGCAGTTTTATTTTTAACTGGCTCCAGTAGAGAGGTATTATGGACAGCCAATCTAAAGCCATCAGCCGCCGCCAGAGCCAGCTTATCTCCATCAAATTCAAGCTGGTTCCCCGTAAGCACGGGGCGGGATTCTTCAGTAGCGGCAGCAAAGGTGACCTGGCTAATCCCTTCCCTCAAGGCTCCAACCTCAATTTTGGTAGCTATGCCATCGCTGACTTGAGGAATCGGCGGGAAATCTTGAGCGTCAAGGCCATTGATTCGAGCTTCAAAACGGGCACACTTAAGTTGAAGGGTACGCTGAGTAAGGGCGATATCAATTTTATCGTTGGGAAGAGAGCTGATGAATTCGGTAAGAAGGCGGGCAGGTATAGTAATAGCACCTTCCTCCTCTATTTTGGCACCGACCCAGCAGCTGATGGCTATTTCCAGGTTGGTGGCGGCTAGCTTAAGACGGGACTGGTCGGTGACTATCAAGACATTCTGAGTGATAGGTAAGGTAGTTCTCGTGGCTACAGCTCTACTGACTATGCCTAAGCCCTTGTTAAGATTCTCTTGAAGGCAGGACAACTTCATGTGACACCCCCCAACAGTTGTAATGACAAGAGTATACCCCGCCCGCAGGGGTAAGTCAACGGTTTTGGACTAAATATGTAAATCAAATATCAAAATGCAAAATGACAAGTCAAAAGTTAAAAAGTGGGTTTACGGGCTGGCACCAGTCGTTATCAGATTTGTAAGCAATTGCCTAAAGGACAAGTTTCAACTATTTTCGGTGACCAGCTGTTATACTTTAAAGGGCAAAAGACTGATATTTTTGCATTTTTCTCTGTCATTTTGACTTTTAAGCTTTTATTTTTGATTTTTGAGATAGTGAAAACGCTACAGATACTTAGGGACGGACCTTCAGGTATGTCTGCTTTATTCTAAAGAGATTGTGCCGCTTTTGCCACCGCTTTTCCTGGTGAGGCGAATGTCCTCCAGTCGCAGCGTTTGGTCTACGGTTTTGCACATGTCATAGATGGTCAGGCCACTTATGGCTACAGCAGTTAAAGCTTCCATCTCGAAACCAGTCTTGCCGCTGCCTTTAACCGTAGCCGTGATTTCTACCGCCGAGGCTTTTTCATCTATGGAGAATTCGATATTGACATTGTCAATGAGCAGCGGGTGACACAACGGGATAAGGCGATGGGTCTCTTTGGCCGCCATGATGCCGGCGACACGGGCTACAGCCAGGACATCTCCCTTGGGCAGCTTGCCCTGTTTGAGCAGTTTCAAAGTTGCCGCCTGCATCAATACCCTGCCCTTGGCTACAGCTTGTCTGGCCGTAACCGGTTTTTCCCCGACATCTACCATCCGAATATCCGAGGATGAACTCATGTCTAACCTCCTACCTGGGACATGAGGCGTTTTTTGGAAGTATGCCCTTGGGCAAGCTGGTGCTCCTTGGGTTTTGTCTGAATAGCCTCTGTTATGACCTGCTTCAGTTTTTCAGGTGAAGCGCCACTGCGTAATGGCTGACGAAGGTCAATCTCCTTATCGCTGAGCAGGCAGGGACGGAGTTTGCCTTCGGCAGTAAGCCGAAGACGGTTGCAACTGAAGCAGAAATGCTGGCTGACGGGGGTGATGAATCCGATGGTGCCACTAGCTTGAGGAAAACGAAAGTATTTGGCCGGGCCGTTGCCAGTAATGGGCAGGCAGGGCTTCAGCTCCCCCAGGTTGTTGAGCCGCTCCTTTATTTCATTAGCCGACATAAATTGAGGGTGGATATTAGCCTTCCTACCGGTTGAATGCCCCTCTGGCGGATTATCTGTAACAAAGGGCATCAGCTCGATAAAACGCACATGCCAGCCTTCGGTTATGGTCAATTTGGCAAAATCTAAAATCTCATCGTCATTTATGCCGCGCATGACCACCATGTTGATTTTGACTGGATTCAGTCCGCAAGCCTTAGCCGCCTCGATGCCCTGTAAGACATCGCTTAACTTGCGATGGCGCGTTATCCGTTCGAACTTATCTTGATTTAAGGAATCCAGGCTGACGTTGACTCGCTTCAAGCCAGCCTGCTTGAGCTCACTGGCGTACTCCTTGAGGAGAACGCCATTAGTAGTCAGGGAAATATCATCAATAGCGTCTATATCAGCCAGCATGGCTACCAGCTCCGGCAGTCTGGCTCTGACCAACGGCTCACCGCCGGTGAGCCTGAGCTTATTGATGCCCAGTTCCGCAGCCAACCTGACAATTGTGGCAATCTCCTCGTAGGCAAGTATCTCACTGTGAGGCAGCAAGCGAATGCCTTCAGGGGGCAGACAGTAGATACAACGCAGGTTGCAGCGGTCGGTCACCGAGATGCGAAGATAGTTGATGGGACGGTTAAAGGGGTCGGATAGTCCAGTCATAGTTTGGCTTTCTCCGCAAGTCGCTCAAGTATTATATATGCCTTCCGGGCGGCTTTGCCACGATGGCTAACCTGGTTCTTTGCCTCCAAGGGCAGTTCAGCTACAGTTTTGCCGAATTCCGGCAGGTAAAAAACCGGGTCATAGCCAAACCCGTTCTCCCCTTTAGGCTGGAAAGCAATTAAGCCCCGGCACTCTCCATCACATAGCTCCGTTCTTCCTTCCGGGGTAGCTATGGCGATAACGCATCTGAAACGAGCCGTCCGCTTCTCCCAGGGAACTTCCTTCAGTCTGGCCAGAAGATGCTCAATCCTATCCTTATCGCTGGCTTGTTCCCCGGCAAAGCGAGCTGAGATGATGCCAGGCCCGCCGCTCAAAGCGTCAACTTCAAGCCCGGAATCGTCGGCCAGTGTAACCAGACCACTCAACCTGGAATAGGTAGTAGCCTTTAACCGAGCATTTTCCTTGAAGGTCTTCTTCTTCTCATCCACAGTTATATCTATACCCTCATCGGCTGGGGTCACCATCTCAAAAGGCAACCCTTTAAGTAGATGGCAGTATTCACGGAGTTTGCCCTGGTTGGTGGTAGCTAAGAGTAGCCTAGACATTTCCCCTTTTTGATGTAGTCGCGACCCTTTAGGATCGCCTATCACCAACTCACATGTAGCCTCGACCCTTTAGGGTCGAGCCAGCGGGGCTAAAGCCCCGCGGCTACATGAATAGACATCTGTGACTAAATGCTTTTGAACCTTCCCTCAAGCTTTTTCATCACCTCGGGCATGGTGGTGTATTCCATCTCTTCCAGTGGCAAACGATGAGGTTCGAAAGGTCCGAGACGGCGTAGCATGTCAGCGATATCGTTGGCCTGTTGACGGGCATTGTTGAAAGCTGGATCATCGAACATGTCCTGAGGGCCAACTAGCTTACCTCCTGAAAGCTGAAAACCGGCGGCAATCACCCTTGGTGGGCCATCAAAACGGGTGGGATTGCTTTCCCTAACCGCCACAGGCATCAGCGGACCGTGGTGTGAGCCCCTCATCCAACCCTCCACGATGTTGGGAGAAGCAAAAGGTTCAAGAACCTCCCCCACTGCCGGGAAATGCCCTTGAGAGCGGACAATACACACCGGGTCATCTTTGCCAACATACCTGCCAGCCATCATAGACAAGCGCTGAGTGGAAGAAACCGCCGCTATTTCTCCGCTCTCCCGATGGTAGACAGCTTTAACGGCAAAACGGCCGGGTGCGCCTATGAAAACCAGCATATCATAGATTTCCTCAGGGGCATTGAAGACTATCTTCTTGTGCTCTTTTACATCATGAACCTCGAAGGAAAAGCCGCCATGCATATTGCCAGCTATGACCAGGCCGATGGTGTTGAAGGGGTCGGCAAAGATTTTGTACAAGGGCAGGTTCCAGGCACCCGAGGCGGTTTTATCCGCCATAAAGATGATAATGGTTTCAGCCTCTCGCTCATCTATCTCCATCTCAGCCACCCCGGGCCCCATGCCTTTGACGTTGCCTGAAAAGGCATCAGCCAGCATGTCCTGACCGGCACCATGCAGCTTCAGTTTCTTGGCTACTTTGGTGCAGTCGACGAAGGTATCCCAGGCCAGCTTGTGGATTTTCTCGTCCTCCTCTCCATGCTGGTGAGTCATTATCAGCTGGAGGTCATCACCGCATCTGGTAACATGATAGTCGATGAGCAGCCCGGACTTTTTAGCCGCTGCTATACACTTTTCAGCTTTATCCAGAACATCCGGATGTGAGCTGGAATGGCCAACATAACCACCGACGTCAGCCTTGATGACACTTAAAGTTACTTTCATCTTGTTTCCCCCTTTTTATTTGGTTCATATGTTGTGCCTCTAAAGATTGTTCACAATATCAAAAATCAAAAGTTAAAACTCAAAATGACAGGTAAAATGCAAACATTGCTCCTTAGAATAATAGCTTCTTGCGCTCCTTGGCACGCTTCCTAACTTGGTCTGCAGTCTTTGCCTTGTGGCACTTGGTGCAAACTAACTCCAGATTCGCAAATCTATTGTCGCTGGGGTCACCGTTCCTGTGGTGAAGGTGTCCACCCCTCTTTAAACTACTGCCACACTTTTTGCACTTATACCCTTGCTTGTGCCTAACAAAGTCCCTTATGTTCTTAGCTACTGGCTTGCGCTTTTTAGTTTCTTCACCCCAAATCATGGCTCTGCCTCCTCTTTTTCAATGTAGCCTGTTATAACTTGCCATTTTGCATTTTAATTTTTGATTTTTACATTATACTAGTGCCGGCAGCCGGTATTCCCCAAAAACCTTGCGCAGCACGCCGCAGACTTCACCCAGAGTTGCATAAGCGCTTACCGCCTCCAGAATATAAGGCATCAGATTTTCATTGCCTTGAGCAGCCTGGCGCAATGCCTCAAGCCTCGTCGAAACCATCTCATTATCCCTTTCCCGGCGCAGCTGGCTGAGCCGCTCCAGTTGCCGCTTCTCGCCTTCTTTATTCATTTGCAATATGGGAATGGTAATGGGCTCATCCATAACATATTCGTTGACGCCGACAACGATGCGCTTCTTGCTATCTATCTCCTGCTGGTAGCGATAAGCCGAGTCGGCGATTTCCCGGTGGAAAAAGCCGGCTTCCAGAGCTGGTATAACACCACCGAACGAGTCTATCTTGGCAAAATACTCGTACACAGCCTTCTCTGCCTTGCTGGTGAGGTGCTCAACGAAATAACTGCCGCCCAGAGGGTCAATGGTGTTAGCCACTCCGCTTTCGTGGGCGATAATCTGCTGAGTCCGCAAAGCAATGGTCACCGCCTTTTCCGAGGGCAGCGCCAGGGCTTCGTCCATGGAATTGGTGTGCAATGATTGTGTGCCGCCGAGGGCAGCAGCCAGAGCCTGAATGGTAGTACGAACAATGTTGTTTTCTGGCTGCTGGGCAGCCAGCGAGCAACCGGCTGTCTGGGTATGGAAGCGCAGCCATTGAGAGCGTTCACTGCCATTAAACCGCTCTTTCATTTCCCGTGCCCAGATACGGCGGGCAGCACGGAACTTGGAGATCTCCTCGAAGAAATCGTTATGACAGTTGAAGAAGAAGCTGAGCCTGGGAGCGAAATCGTCCACCTTCAGCCCGCGGTCAATGCCTGCCTGAACATAGGCAAGACCGTCGGCTAAGGTGAATGCCAGCTCCTGAACGGCGGTGGCACCGGCTTCGCGGATGTGGTAACCGCTGATGCTGATGGTGTTCCAGCGTGGCACCCGCTTCATGCCGAATTCAAAGGTGTCAACGATAAGGCACATAGACGGCTTTGGCGGAAAGATAAAAGCATTTTGCGCCATATATTCTTTCAGTATATCGTTCTGTATGGTGCCACCCAATTTATCCAGTGGGATACCCCGCTTCTGAGCATTAGCCAGATACATCGCCCAGATAACTGCGGCTGGCCCGTTTATGGTCATGGAGGTAGTTATCTCATCAACAGGAATGCCAGCGAACAATATCTCCATGTCAGCCAAAGAAGAAATACCCACACCACACTTGCCGAACTCCCCCTTAGCCTCAGGGGCATCGCTATCGTAGCCATTTAAAGTCGGGAAGTCGAAGGCAACGCTCAGCCCAGTGTCACCATGCTCTAAAAGGTACTTGTAGCGGGCATTGGTCTCTTCGGCACAGCCGAAGCCGGCAAACATGCGCATCGTCCACAGCTTGCCTCTATAGCCGGTGTAGTGAACACTGCGGGTATATGGATACTCACCAGGGAAACCCAGGTCTCGAATATAGTCTAAATCAGCAATGTCGAGAGGTGTATACAGGCGTTCAATAGGAACGCCTGAGGTGGTGATAAAAGAATCTTGCCTTTCCTCAAAACATTGGGCCTGGGCATGCCACTGGCTAGCCTTTTTCTCCAGTTCTTCCTTCTTTCGCTGGCCTGACACTCCAATATCTCCCTTAGACAGGTCTAAAGACCCGTCCGAATTGGACAGACCTGAAGGTCCGTCCCTACACCTAAACATGTAGCCCCGAGGCTTTAGCCTCGGGAGCCCGACCCTAAAGGGTCGGGGCTACATTTCCTAGCTTCCACCTTAGTAATCTATGCCCTTACGAGATAATATCCCCTTATCATACGGGTGCTTCACCTTGACCATATCGGTGACTAAATCAGCCAGCTCGATTAGCCTCGGGTCAGCATAACGGCCGGTAAGGATAAGTTCTATATTTTTCGGCTTGTCATGTATGAGCTTTATCACCGTATCAAGGTCAATCAGCTTCCAGGCAATAGCCACGTTTACTTCATCGAGGATGACTACATCGTATTTCAGGCTGAGCACAGCTTTTCGGGCAGCCTCCAGGGCTTTTCGAGCTTCTTCTTTCTCCTCTGGTTTAACATTGTCTGGGTCAACAAAATCCTGAAACCCAAACCTATCAAAGGTGACATTGGATAACTCGGATAGGATTTTCTGCTCTCCATAGGGAAAGTCGCCCTTCATGAAGAAGACGATGTGGACGCGGAGTCCCTGTCCCAGGGCACGGAGAGCTACCCCCAGAGCTGCTGATGTTTTACCTTTGCCGTCGCCCGTAAAAATCTCTACCAGCCCCCTGGTTGAAGTCTCAGCAGGTAAGGTCTCGGCTGATTCCTTCGCCACCCTAATGGCAGTTTAACAAAATACAGATATAGTGTCAAACGATGGACAAAATGTAAAAGTTAAAGTTTAAAATGCAAAATGACAAGTCAAAAGTCAAAGATATGTAGGGACGGAGCTGAAGATCTGTCCGTATATTCTGTCTCAGACCTCAAGAACCAGATTCTTCGGTCACTTCCGTTCCCTCAGAATGACAGCCCTCTCCTTCAGTGTCATTCCGAGCCCTTCCCTTCCTGTCATTCTGAGCGCAGCGAAGAATCCCAACTTCGAGACAGGTCGCATAGGCGGGGCTAAAGCCCAACAACTAACTCTAAGGGGTAATTAGTAATTTTTGCATTTTTTATTTGTCATTTTAACTTTTGATTTTTGACTTGGCGAGCCAATCATTGACATCCTGAGACTTAAGGGTATAATAAGCTGTCGGGCTTGTTTTGCGTAAGTAGGGACAGACCTTCAGAGCCTGCCCTGAGCGGAGCGAAGGGTCTGTCCGCCTCTCGGACAGGTCTGGCTTGGAACATATCCAAATTCAGGAGGTAAATCAATGGCTGGCGGCTACATGAGAAAAATTCTGTTCGCTGACTTGACAAACGCCAAAATATGGGAGGAAGCTCCTGAAGAAAGCCTGTATCGCGATTTTCTTGGCGGCTATGGCATCGGCGCCAGGATAATATTCAGTCGGCAGAAAGCTAAAGTTGACCCGATGGGGCCAGGCGCCATGCTGGGATTCGTTACCGGCGTTCTCACCGGCACACCGGCTCTTTTCGGCTCGAGGTATATGGCAGTGGGTAAATCGCCGCTGACCGGGACATGGGGGGATGCCAACTCCGGTGGAGATTTCGGTCCGCATCTGAAATTCGCCGGCTATGACGCCGTTTTCTTCACAGGAATATCACCCGCCCCTGTTTACCTCTTCATTGACGGCGGCAAAGCCGAGCTGAGAAAGGCAGACAAATTATGGGGCAAGGACACCTGGGAGACAGAGTTGCTCCTCCAGGCTGAGCATGGCAAAGAGGCTCGAGTCGCCTGCATCGGTCCTGCAGGAGAGAATAAATCCCTTATCTCGTGCATTATCACCAATAAGGGCAGGGCTGCCGGCCGCTCTGGCCTGGGGGCGGTGATGGGGTCGAAGAAGCTCAAGTCTATAGTTGTGAGGGGAAATCGCAAGGTGCCTGTAGCCAATGAGTCAGCGTTAAAAGAGGCAAGGACAAAACACCTCGGGCAAATGGGAGGTGATGTAGAAATATTCCGCCAGTTCGGCACCTGTGCAGGCATGAATCAGCTTGTCCAAATCGGTGATGCCCCGGTCAAAAACTGGAAAGGAACGGCGCTGGACTTTGCCACTGCTGCCGCCATCAGCGACCAGAGTGTAATCGACCTGCAGGAGCGCAAATACGGCTGCTGGCAATGTCCCGTTGCCTGCGGCGGCCACATGAAGGCGAGCGCGGGGCAATATGACTACCCGGCAGGAGTGCATAAGCCGGAATACGAAACCCTGGCATCCTTCGGCTCTATGTGCTTGAACGACAACCTCGAGTCCATAATCAAGGTCAATGATATCTGCAACCGCTACGGGCTGGATACGATTTCTGCCGGTTCCACAATGGCCTTCGCTATAGAGTGCTACGAAAAAGGTCTTATCGGCAGCAAGGACACCGATGGCATCGAGCTTAAATGGGGCAACCACAAGGCCATAGTAGAAATGACAGAGAAGCTGGCGAAGAGGGAGGGCTTTGGACGAGTGCTCGCCGATGGTGTCAAGGTGGCAGCACAGCAGATAGGCAAAGGAGCCGAAGAATTGGCCATTCACATCCATGGTCAGGAGGTGCCGATGCACGACCCAAAGCGCTATATGAACTATGCCACTTCTTATCTTGATGCCACGCCAGCTCGCCATACCCAGGGGAACTACAGCACCAGACCAGCCAGCGGCCTAGAATTTCCCGCTTACGACCGCAAGTCTGCTGCCGGTCGTGGCCTGGCAAACAAGATGGGCAGCGACTTGATGCATGTCGTAAGTTGTGCCGGCGTGTGCATGTTCGGCCTGGGTTTCATGGATGTAAGCGCCCTCATTGACTTCATAAACGTGACCACAGGATGGCACTGTGACATCGACGACCTGCTGAAAATAGGAGACAGAATCGCCAACATGCGGCAGGCATTTAATGCCCGTGAAGACATGAGCATGGTTGACTTCAAAGTCCCGGGCAGGGTCTCCGGCAATCCTCCACTGGAAGCTGGACCTACTGCCGGGAGAAGCGTGGACTTCACCACATTGCGTAACGATTATCTCGTCGCCAGGGACTGGGACGTAAACAGCAGCAAGCCCAGCAAAAAGAAGCTGCTTGAGCTAGGCTTAGATGACGTGGCTAAGGCGCTATGGGGTTAGACTAAATGTAAAAATCAAATATCAAAATGCAAAATGACAAGCTAAAATCAAAAAGTAGCGACTCATCTTCAGGTCTGTTTGCTCCCCAAGAACAAAAGGTATTTTTGCATTTTTATTTGTCACTTTAACTTTTGATTTTTGATTTTTAATCTTTAAATGAGGATAACATGTTACCTCTAGATGGAGTGAAGGTGCTGGATTTGAGCCATGCTGCTGCTGGGCCTTGCTGCACCATGCTGCTGGCGGACATGGGCGCCGATGTGGTCAAAATCGAGCCTGTTAATGGTGAACTTTTCCGTTACGCCGGCGCTGGCTCAATGTTCGTCAACATCAATCGCAATAAGCGGGATATGGCTTTAGACCTGCGCACCGAGGAAGGCCGCCAGATAGCTCTGAAACTAGCCGAAAGGGCTGATGTCCTCGTGGAAAGCTTTACACCGGGCACCGTGGACAGGCTCGGCCTGGGTTACAATGCCATCAGCCAGATAAACCCGCGTATAATATACTGCTCGATCTCTGGCTTCGGGCAGACCGGACCTTACCGTGAACGCCCGAGCTATGACCCGCTGGCACAAGCCATGTCAGGCATGATGGTCACGACCGGAGAACCTGACAGACCGCCCGTCAGAACGTCGGTTTCCACAATTGACTACGGCACCGGAATGTTTGGCGCTTATGCCATTGCCCTGGCATTGCTGCAGCGGCAAAAAACCGGCGAGGGACAGATGATAGACGCCGCCCTGTTGGATACTGCGGTCTTCTACACCGCCCATCTTACCACCAGCTACATCCTAACCGGTCAGCTGCCGGCTCGCCTCGGCTCAGCCAACGTCGGCTTCGCCCCCAACCAGGTCTTCGAGACCAAGGACGGACTCATCTTCATCGGTGTTGCCACCGAGAAGGCATGGCAGCGCTTTTGCCAGGTGCTAGGCTTAAACGACCTGATTCAGGACCCTCGCTTTGATACCAACGTCAATAGGATGCTCAACCGGGAGGAGCTGGTGAAGACGCTATCATCAACGTTGAAGCAATATACCAGTGAGGAGCTGGAAGTTAAACTGGTAGCCGTTGACATACCCTGCGGGCCACTTCTCAATGTGGACGAGGTGATAGATAACCCGCAGGTCATAGCTCGGGGAATGCTTATAGACGTCGACCATCCTGAAAAAGGAAAGATAAAAATCACCCGCATGCCCATCAGCTTTTCAAAGGCGGCTCCTGAAATCAGACTCCAGGCTCCCCTGCTCGGAGAGCATACCAATGAAATCCTGAAAGAGCTGGGATATACTGAAGCGGAAATCAAGCAGCTTGCCAAAAAGCGCATCATATTGCAGCACAAATCGTAGCATTCTTACTGTCATTCTGAGGAGCACTTCGTTTATGTCATTCTGAAGGAGCAAAGTGACTGAAGAATCTCAACTCAGTGTAAACTACGCGACCGAAGAATCTAATACAGCTTCGAGATTCTTCGCTGCGCTCAGAATGACATAGAGGGGCATACAATAGAGGTCAAAAATCAAATATCAAAATGCAAAATGACAAATCAAAATTCAAAAAGGAATCTAATGAAATTTGTATGGGTCCTGTCCGCCCGTTACTAACCCTGTTAAGCAAAAGAGAAATTTTTGCATTTTTTATCTGTAATTTTGATTTTTGATTTCTAAGTTTTGATTCAGTTTTCGTAACAGGCTAAATTATTAGGAGACCGATAATCTATGAAAACTTTCAATAAACGAGGAGACACCGGCGAAACCAGCCTGCTTTTCGGCGACAGGGTGGCTAAATCCGACCCCAGGTGCGAAGCCTACGGCACCATCGATGAGGCAGTCTCGGCTTTAGGGCTGGCCCGTTGCTTCTGTCGGCCCGAAATCAAAGACATCGTTCTCAGTTTACAACAGGAGTTATTCACCGTCGGCGCTGAGCTGGCAACCCCGGCTGAGCATTATACAAAGCTGGTAAAGAAACGCAAAACAGTCACTCCGGAGATGGCGCAGAGGTTGGAGACCCTGATAAACGAGTTTGAAGCCAAGACCAAGATGCCCGATGCCTTCGTTATCCCCGGCGGTGCTTCCGCCGGCTCAGCCGCTCTGGATGTGGCCCGGACAATAATCAGACGGGCGGAGAGAAGGGTAGTCGCCCTCAAGGAGGCCGCCCTGGTTAAAAATGACGAGGTGCTCAAATACCTCAACCGCCTGGCCGACCTGGTCTTCACCCTTGCCCGATACGAAGAAGCTCCACCAATGTAGCCGCGACCTTTTAAGGTCGCCCGGGGTGACGGCGGGGCTAAAGCCCCGCAACTACATTGATTTTCCCCTTTCCCCCACCGTGGAGATAAACCCAAAAATTTGACATTCAGCCATCTAATCTGGTAAATTAACTTCCGTTTTTGAAAATGGCACAAACTTACGCTATAGTCGAAACCGGTGGCAAGCAATACAAAGTAGCTCCGGGCCAAAAGGTCGATGTTGACCGCCTGGCAGTTGCCGAGGGCGAAGATGTCGAGCTTTCCCGAGTACTACTTATCGCCGATGGTGAAGATACCATCATCGGCAGCCCGACCATCGATGGCGCCAAAGTAATCGCCACCTGCCTCGGTGAACAGAAAGGCGACAAAATTATCGTTTTTAAATATAAACCCAAGGTGCGTTATCGCCGGAAAACAGGGCACCGGCAGCTTTATGCTAGACTGGAAATCAAGAAAATCGTAAAGCCCGGCGAGGAGGCAGCGCCGAAGAAAACTCGAAAGAAAAAGGCAGCAGTTGGAGGTAAGAGCTAATGGCACACAAGAAGGGCGGCGGCAGCACACACTACGGACGTGATAGCCAAGCCAAGCGGCTGGGTGTGAAAAGGCACGCCGGTCAGCAGGTTCATGCCGGCACCATCCTTGTTAGGCAGCGAGGAACTCGCATTTATCCGGGCAACAACGTCGGCATGGGCAGAGACCATACACTGTTCGCCCTGATTGACGGCACCGTCAAATACGAACTGGCAACCAAGGACCGAAAAAAAGTTAGCGTTTATACAGAGCAAGCGAAATGAAGGCTAAAATACATCCTGAATACTATACCGATGCTAAGGTAACCTGCTCCTGCGGCAATACCTTCACCACCGGCTCCACCAAGAAGGTGCTTAAAGTGGAGCTATGCAGCAAGTGCCATCCATTCTTCACCGGCGAGCAGAAGATAGTTGACACCGCCGGCAGGGTGGAACGCTTCAAACGCCGCTACAAGCTGACTGACTAAACCTGTAGGGACAGACCTTCAGGTCTGTCCGTCATGTTAGGTACTCGGACAGGTCTTTAGACCTGTCCTGTCCGCTGTTGATAATGGCAAACTCAAAACCTTTCTATTACGGTGGGCAAGCGGTAATTGAAGGCGTGATGATGCGGGGACAGGAAAATGTGGCTGTCGCTGTCCGCCGCCCCGATGGTGAGATCAGTGTAACCGGCCAGCCACTTGCCAATTTATACAAAGGCCGCTTGAGAAACTGGCCCTTTATCAGAGGCATAATCGTACTCATCGAGACTCTAGCCCTCGGCATTCAAGCCATGCTTCATTCTGCCCAGGTTGCCGCAGCCGAGGAAGACGAAAAAAGCATATCCCCGACGCTGCTGTGGGGAAGCGTGGCTATCGCTGTTGCCTTCGCCATAGGCCTATTCTTTATCGCTCCCTTGCTGCTCACCCGCTATCTAGTCTACCCATATATTGCCTCAGCCTTACTCAGCAACATCATCGAGGGCATCCTGCGCATTATCATCTTCATCGCCTATCTCAAGGTGATAAGCCTGATGCCCGATATAAAGAGGGTCTTCGCCTATCATGGTGCCGAACATAAGGTGGTCAATGCCTACGAAGCTGGAATGCCCCTAGAACTAGACTATGTCAAAAACTACTCTACTTCCCATGCTCGCTGCGGCACCAGCTTCCTCCTGACAGTCCTGGTTATCGCTATAATTGTCTTCGCCCTGCTCGGTCGTCCACCGCTGTGGCTGAGCATCCTGTCCCGAATTGTGCTCATCCCCGTCATCGCTGCCATCGGCTATGAATTTGTCCGCTTCGGGGCCGCCCATAGCCGGAATTCGTTTGTGCGTGGCCTCCTCGCCCCGGGTCTTCTATTACAGACCATGACCACAGGAGAACCAAACGACAGTCAACTGGAAACAGCCTTATCAGCATTGAAGAAGGTCATCGAAGCCGATATTAACACTAACGTAAAAAATCAAATATAAAAATGCAAAATGACAATTCAAAAGTTAAAAATAGGTGCAGATCTTCAGGTCAGTTTGTTTCTAAAGAACGAAAGGCAATTTTTGCATTTTTATTTGCCATTTTGATTTTTGGTTTTTAACTTTTAATTTTTTGATGTGCCTATAGCTTGATTGGCCCTAGTCTACGTCTTCCTTATCGAACTTCTGGAAGAAGCAGCTCCAGTTACCGGTATGGCACACCGGACCGGCTGGCTTAGCCCGGATTACTATAGCATCGCCGTCACAGTCTTTAGCCATAGACTGCACCTCCAGAATGCTGCCGGAGGTAGCCCCTTTATGCCATAATTCCTGTCGGCTGCGACTGTAGAACCAAACTTCGCCGCTATCCAGCGTCCGCCGCAGAGCTTCCTTATCAGCATAACCCAACATCAGCACCTCACCGCTATCAACGTCTTGAATTATGACCGGAATCAAACCTTTGTCATCAAATTTCAACATATCATCACCTCATTCACCAAATCATTATCTCCCTCCCTCTAACTCCCTCCCGCCAGGGGAGGGAGTAGTAATTTTACCCTCTCCCTTGATGGGAGAGGGTAAAGGTGAGGGTGACAAATCTCACAGCCCCAACGCCAGAGCCTCATTCAATTTTATATCGCCGGTATAAAGCGCCTTGCCCACAATAGCCCCTTCTACCCCCAGTTCCTTGAGCTTCCTCAGGTGGCTCAATGCCGAAATACCACCGGCAGCAATTATCGGCAGATTTACAACTTTGACCATCTCGGCTATCGCTTCAAAACCGGGCTCAGTCAACGTGCCATCGCGTTTTATATCGGTATAAATAAAACGACTTACCCCAGTAGCCGCCATCCTTCGACCTAATGCTAAAGCCACAACTTCAGTGCCCTTTTTCCAGCCATGAGTAGCTACACGCCCATCACGGGCATCTATGCCGACTACTATAGCCCCGCCATATTTTTGGCATAATCTTTCCACAAGTTCGGAATTCTCCACCGCCGCCGTCCCCAGAATCACCCGGTTTATCCCGATGGCTAAGAGCCTGTCCACTGTAGCTTCATCCCTTATGCCACCGCCTAGTTGCACGGGTAAGCTCACCTGCTTTACTATAGCCTCGACAACAGCAATATTACGCGGCTCACCGCTGGCAGCTCCGTCCAGGTCAACCAGATGCAGCCGACCAGCCCCTTGAGCCTGCCAGTTAAGAGCCACAGACACCGGGTCTTCAGAGAAGACCGTCTCCTGGCGGTAATCACCCTGATACAGCCGGACACATTTGCCATCTTTGATATCAACGGCCGGGATAATTTCCATGTCAAACCTGCTATACGCTTATTTTAACTTCCAAGAATTTACTATATAATATTAAAGGTTTGCCTCATTACTTTCAAACAAAGGAGACATAAATCAAAATGGACTTCGAACTTTCTGAAGAGCATAAAATGTTCCAAGAAGCCATACGTAACTTCGCGGAAAAAGAAATCGCCCCGCTCGTTGAAGAGGCCGAGAAAACAGCAACCTTCCCCATCCAGTTATTTCCCAAGATGGGCAAATTAGGTTATCTTTGCGTCAGGTATCCCGCTAAGTATGGCGGCGCCGGGATAGGCAAGATAGGTGACTGTATTTCAGTTGAGGCAGTAGCTTACCACAGCGTCGGCATATCTGCCGGTATCATGGTACAGGGAGGAATTGCTACCTCTGCTGTCTACACACGAGGGAGTGAAGACCAGAAGCAGAAATACTTAGTACCAGCTATTAAAGGAGAGAAAATAGCCGCTTTCGGGCTTACCGAGCCTAACGCCGGCTCTGACGCTGCGGCTATAGAAACAACCGCCACTAAAAAGAACGACAAGTATATTCTCAATGGCACAAAGATCTTTATCACCAACGGAAATATTTGCGACTTTGTTCTGGCTGCCGCTTATACTGACAAAAGCAAAGGGGCTCGAGGTGGAGTCAGCTTGTTTATCGTCGACAAAGGCATTCAAGGGTTCAATCGCTCCAAGCTCCATAAGTTTTGTGCTCGTTCTGGTGAAACAGGAGAGCTAAGCTTCGAAGATTGTGCTGTACCCGAAGAAAACCGCATCGGTGAGGAAGGCAAAGGCTTTCCCTACGTGATGGAATCGCTAATGGGGGGTAGAATCTCCCATGCCTCCCGAAGTTTAGGTTTGGCTCGTGCAGCCTATGACGCTTCTCTTAAATATGCTCAAGAAAGAATACAATTTGGACAGCCTATCGCCAAATTCCAAGCCAATGCATTCAAACTGGCGCGAATGGCTATGGAGATAGAGGCAGCCCGTTGGCTGATATACCATGCCGCCTGGCTCTATGACCAAAACAAGCCACACCTGAAAGAAGCGGCTATGGCCAAGCTTTTCGCCAGCGAGGTGGCAACACACGTAACCACCGAAGCTATGCAGATTCACGGCGGCTATGGTCTGATGGAAGAGTCCGTGGTCCATCGCTACTTCCGCGACTCTCGAATGTCAACCATCACCGAAGGAACTTCAGAAATTCAGCAGCTCGTTATCTCCCGAGAAATCGGCATCCGCTAAAACAGACAATAAACCGTATTGCGTCTATCCACTGACACTCGGAGAAACATTCGCTAACTTAAAACCTGACTGTGAAAGGGGGTAAAGGATGGCAAGCGCTAGAGAGCTAATCGAAGCATACAAGGTAAAGCGAGAAAAAATAAAGCAAATGGGAGGCCCAAAAGCTATTGAGCAACGCCGTAAAGCTGGGCAATGGTCAGTCAGAGAGAGAGTTGACTATTTCTTCGACGCAGGTACTTTCACCGAAATAGGACTTTTCGTTAAGCACAGGACCACACATTTCGGCATGGACAAAAGGGAGGTCCCAGCTGAAGGAGTAATAACTGGCTATGGTAAGGTAAATGGCAGGCCTGTTGTTGTTATCGCGGAGGACTATACTGCCATGGCAGGAACTTTTGGTGAATATCACGGCAAGAAATTTGCCCGGGCCCTTGATTTGGCTAAGGACATGGGCTGGCCCTGCATAAGCATGAACGACTCAGGGGGAGCCCGACTTCAGGAAGGGATGGATACACTTGAGGCTTATGGTTGGCTATTTAGAGCCCAAATTCTGGCTTCTGGAATAGTGCCTCAAATATCTTTGCTCATGGGACCATGCTTAGGCGGACAGGCTTATCATCCAGTAATGCAAGATTTCCTCATCCAATGCCGTCATACTGGCTTTATGGGCATCGCAGGTCCTGCCTTCGTAAAAACTCAAATCGGAGAGGAAATCACCCTCGAGGAACTTTCCGGCTGGAAAGCTCATGCCGTCAAATCAGGACAAACACATCTCATCGCCGAAACCGATAAAGCCGCCTTAGACATGTGCAAACAGCTTTTATCCTTTCTCCCCTCGAATAACAAGGAAAAGCCACCCCGTATCGAGACGAAGGACGACCCGGAGAGAACAGTCCCAGAGCTAGACACCATGCTTCCCGACCACTCAGCCCAGCCCTTTGACATGCTTAGAGTAATTACATCGGTAGTCGACGATGGTCACTTCTTTGAGTTATTGAAAGATTACGCCCGAAACTGCATAATTGGCTTCGCTCGATTCAATGGGCGTTCAGCCGGCATCGTAGCCAACCAGTCGACGCAGATTGGCGGAGTCATCGACACAGATGCCGCGGACAAAATGGCCAGATTTATAAGATTTTGCGACCTGTTTAATATACCGCTGCTTAGCTTCCAGGATTGTCCCGGGTATATGATAGGTTCCGAGCAGGATTGGAAAGGTATTCTGCGTCATGGCGCCAAGCTGCTTTACGCCTGGGCCGATGCTACCGTGCCCCTGATTTCAATCATAGTGAGGAAGTCTTACGCCGGTGCCCACTACGGGATGTTAGACAAATCCATCGGCGCTGACCTCGTCTTCGCTTGGCCAACAGCCCAGGTTACCATTGTCGGCGCTGAGACTGCAGCCAGCGTCATCTTCGCCAAGGAGATAAAAGAGGCAGAAAACGCACAAGAAGTCAGAGCCAGGCGAATAAACGAGTATCGAGAGCTTTACGAGAACCCCTACCAAGGAGCGGAGCGAGGCTATATTGATGATATCATAATGCCTAGCGATACCAGAAAAATGATAAATAGAGCCATGGATATTTTGGAAAATAAGACCGTGGCCAGGCCGTGGAGAAAATATTCTAATATCAACCTATAAAAGCCAGCCGTCGCCCTCACAGTGTAACGAACTCATAGTTGCGGGCTTTAGCACACTCGAGTAAGCAGTAATATGTGAAACTCGATTCTAGGTAGTCACATGGAGGTCAACTATACCGATATTTCAAAGATATATGACAACTATCGTTCTTACCCGGAGAGTCTGATAAAAAAGGTTATTGCACTGGGGAGGATTAACGAAGGAAAGAAGGTTTTAGCCGAATTAACAATCAAAAGACAAAGGAGGGGTAAAAATGGAATTAGCAAGTTCATGCCCAACACCACTTTGGATGACATGGGTTATCCTTTTGCTCATCGTCTGGACTATGCCATGGAAAGGTGTGGCCCTATGGCGCGCTGCCGGCAACAAACACTTATGGTGGTTTGTGGCTCTGTTGGTGCTCAATACATTGGCAATACTGGAGATAATATACATTTTCGGGTTCAGCCGGAAGAAATCAGCACCCGAACCTAAGATGTAGGGACAGGTCTTTAGACCTGTCCGAGGCGGACAGACCCTTCGCTCCGCTCAGGGCAGGCTCTGAAGGTCTGTCCCTACTTTCCGTGTCATTGCGAGTGTAGCGAGGCAATCTCAGCTCCACCACCAACCAAGATTGCTTCGTCGCCCTTCCGTGGAAGGGCTCCTCGCAATGACAAAAAGCGATTTGTCACCAATTGCGTGAATGAACAGCCGTAGACACAGTCTTTGCCTGTCTGCTATACTCAAACGACTCAATGAAGCTGAAAGTTTGGTTCCTCGAGACCAGGCCACAGTTTTTGCTTCTTTCCGTGGTATTGGCTTTTCTGGGCACCTGCATGGCCTGGTATGATGGTGCCTTTCAACTCAGCCGTGCTCTGTTGGCTTTCGTCGGGCTGCTCTTATGCCACATCAGTGTCAACGTCCTCAACGATTACTACGACTACAAAAGCGGAATTGACCTGAAGACTCGAAGGACCCCATTTAGCGGCGGCAGCGGCTTCCTTCCTGCCGCTTCCCTCAAGCCAGAGCACGTCTTATGGTTCGGTCTGGCCTGCTTCTTGCTGGCAGTGCCCATAGGCATTTACTTCGTGCTGGTTAGTGGCTGGCTCCTCTTGCCGCTACTTGTAGTAGGCGCAATATGCATTCTACTCTACACACCGCACCTGACCAAGCTAGGATGGCCTGAGTGGTCTCCGGGAATTGGTCTGGGAGCTCTGCCGGTTCTGGGAGCTTACTTCGTTCAGACAGGCGAATACACGCTTCCCGCCGTTGTGGCATCTATACCTTCTGGTATATTGGTGCACAACCTGCTCCTGCTGAACGAATTTCCTGACACTGAAGCTGATAAGGAAGCCGGCAGAAAAACCCTGCCCATGACTATGGGAAAGAGGGGGGCAAGCATAGTCTATTCAACGCTAACCGGCATAGTCTATTTGTGGATAGTTGTTTGGGTAGCGGCGGGGCTAATGCCGATTTTCTCCTTAATAGCCTTGCTAACGCTCCCCTTCGCCATCAGGGCTATTCAAGGTGCCCTGAAATATCAAGACGAAAGCAAGCTAATGCCAGCTATGGCAAACAACGTCCTGGTTATCCTCTTAACCCAGTTGCTCCTGGGCATTGGCTATCGATTGGCAGGAGCCTTCTAGTATCCGAAGACGATAAAGATAGTCGAGCAGACCCTTAAATATTGCTGCATCATAGGAGGTTCGAGGGAATGAAAGACAAGAAAGCTCTGGCTGCGCCCTGCGGTCTATACTGCGGAGTCTGTGGCGTTTACATTGCCACAAAGGAGAACAACGAAAAATTCAAGGAAAGGTTGAATACCGTCTACGGAGTAAAGGTCGAAGATATCCATTGCAGGGGCTGCCTATCCGACGAAGTCTGGCTCTTCTGCAAGGAATGCCGCATCAGGGACTGCTGCCTAAAGAAAGGCTTTGAGGGATGTCACCAGTGCAGCGAATTCCCATGCAAACACATTGATGATTTCTCTTTTGCAGTCGGCAAGAAGGTGATCCTGAGGGCCATTCCTGCATGGCGTACGTTAGGCACCCAGAAATGGATGGAGGATGAAGAAAATCGTTACATTTGCCCCCACTGTGGCAGCAAGCTTTTCCGCGGAGCCAAGAGGTGTCGTGCCTGCCGCGAAGCTGTCGATGTAGACTGAATCTGTCCCTATCTGTCATTCTGAGCGAAGCGAAGAATCTAGACCCTTCGCAGGGCTTACCCTTTTAAATGAGATTCTTCGGTCGCTACGCTCCCTCAGAATGACAAAAACGAATAATTCGGAGTGATAAGTAGATAATCGGAGACACGCATGTCAACTGACCTGATTTTGCTGCACGCGCCCAGCGTGTATGATTTCCGCAAAAAAACCATACTTTACGGACCGGTCAGCGACCTTATCCCACCTTCCCCGGTCTTCGAGATGTACCCCATCGGGCTTACCAGCATCGCTGAATATCTGGAACGCGCCGGCTATAGAGTGCGCATTGTAAATCTTGCCGTGCGCATGCTGAGGGGCAAGAAATTTGACGCCGAGGCATTTGTAAGACACCTTAAGGCACGGGTGTTCGGCATCGATTTGCACTGGATGGTGCACTGCCACGGCGCCATCGAGGTGGCAAAGATAGTCAAAAAGTGGCACCCTGAGGCAAAGATGATATTCGGCGGCTTTTCCTCCACCTACTTCTATAAAGAACTGCTTGAATACCCCGAGATAGACTACGTGCTCAGAGGGGACTCCACGGAGGAACCTTTCCGGCAACTGATGGATTGCATAAAGAACAATGGGGAGCTCGAAAAAATACCCAACCTTGCCTGGCGAGACAGCCAGGGCACGATACACGAAAACCCGTTCTGCCACGTTCCGTCTGACCTAAGCGATGTCATGGTCAACCATTACGGTAATGTCGTGCGCTCTGTAATTAAGTACCGCGACCTTATCAGCTACACACCGGTTAAGGACTGGCTTCGCTATCCCATTACGGCAGTGCTTACCTGCCGTGGCTGCACCCAGAACTGTGTTATCTGCGGCGGTTCTGCTGCAGCCTTCCGACATTGCTACAACAGAGAAAAGCCAGTTTTCCGCTCCCCGGAAGCCGTGGCTCGAGATATAAAACAGATCTCGCGCTTCAGCAACGGCCCAATCTTTATACTGGGTGACCTGCGCCAGGCGGGAGAGAACTACGCCAGCCAAATTCTGAGCCTGCTTCGGCAGAACAAGGTGAGGAATCAATTCATCCTCGAGCTGTTCTACCCTGCCTCAAGAGACTTCCTGCGTCAGATGAGCCTGGCCTGCCCTGACTTCAGCTTAGAGATCTCTCCCGAATCCCACGACCCTGAAATAAGGAAAGTTATCGGCAGACCCTATTCCAGCCAGGAACTGGAGCAAACGCTGAGCGATGCGCTGGATGTCGGCTGCGGGCGGCTGGACGTGTTCTTCATGATCGGGCTACCGAGGCAAACCCCACAGTCGGTAATGGACACCATTGACTACTGTGACCACCTGTTAGACAGATTCAAGGGGGATAAGCGGCTGTCTCTGTTCATCTCCCCGCTGGCGCCATTCCTTGACCCGGGCAGCCTGGGCTTTGAGCATCCCGAGCGCTACGGCTACCACATCCTGTTCCGGAGGCTGGAAGAACATCGCCAGGCGCTGGTATCACCAAGCTGGAAATATTCCCTCAATTATGAGACAGACTGGCTGACCCGCCAGCAGATTGTGGACACCGCCTACGAAGCCATCTTGCGCCTTAATCAACTCAGAGTGAAATACAAAGTTATACCTGAACGATTGGCAAAAATAAGCGAGCAGCGCCTGAAAGCAGCCTGGGAAATGGCACGCCGCATCGATGACCTGCTGTCAAAAAACAATATCGAGGAAATAGACCGCCTGAAACCAGAGATAGACAGAATCAACATGTTCCCTGTAGCCGAGAAAATCCAGCTAGAGGTACATCCACCATTTATCAAGCTGAAACCACTGCGAGCCCTGTGGTTCTTAGTGACAGGGCGATAAACATTAATGTCACAAAATAGCGAATAGGGTAACTTTTTAGGGTTGGTAACTTGACAATGTTTATTATATATGGTATGTTTAGTGCGCAGGCAACAAGCGTAAATAGTAAACAGAGGCAAGGTAAGGTATGCGATGTTAAGAGCACATGACCTAAGACAAAAATTTGAAGACGCTGGGCTTAGAATAGGCAGCATAGAGTCACAGCCTCGGTTATTTAATCGGGTGCCTGATTTCTTAGCTCGAGCTGATGTAGATGGAAGAGAAATCGACTTACTAATTGAAGTGAAAGAACGTCCACACCTAGTAGGGTTGCGTTTGGCAGCTGAAGCGATAAAGCAGTATGCCGGGCCAAACCGAATTCCAATAGTTGCGTCTCATTTCATGGGGCCTAATCGGAGGGCACTTCTTAAAGAGATGGGAGTTGGCTACATAGACATGGCTGGAAACATATACTTGAGGGCACCTGGTATTTTCATAGAACGAGAAGAGAAACGAAATCCTTTTGGCTACAAACGCGAAGGGTTAAATCCCTATTCAGACAAAGCATCAATCATATTACGTATACTAATGGATGAGCCGAACCGTTCATGGAAGATACGAGAGATAGCCAACTTTGGCGATATCAATGCCGGCTGGGTTTCTAGGGTTGTTGATAGTTTAGTGGAACGGGGTCTGATTGAGTTTAGTCGTGAAGAGGGGATAGTATTGCTGCGTGGGGAAGACGCGCTTAAGGAGTGGGCAGACATTTATGACTGGCGTCGAAACAAATTTTACTACTATTATTGCCATGCATTGGACTTTCAAGAAGTCCTCGAGAAAATCAGCGGGCTTAATCTCGATAGCGATAGAATGATCGCACTTGGATTTCAAGCCGGGGCTTATCTAGCCTCTCCTTATTCTACATTCAATCAAGTACATCTCCTGATTGAGGGACGTTCCTTTGATATGATTCGTCCCGAGATTGAACGGCAGCTAGAATTGGAATCAAGGAGAGAAGGAGCTAACTTGATCTTAGTTTGTCCTTACTACAAGTACTCAGCTCTATTCGGTGCACGTAAAATTAAGAAGTGGTCGGTAGTTTCAGACATCCAATTATATTTAGATTTAAATAGATATCCCCTTCGAGGTCAAGAGCAGGCAGAACATTTGCTGGAGAAGGCCATACAACCTAGATTCAGAAAGGTGATGAGAGGCACACGTGGAAGTAAGCGAAACTGATTTTCTATCGCTGCTTAAGACATTGGAGGTTCTACAACCATACCTTGGAGAAATCGTAATAGTTGGTGGATGGGTCCCCTTTTTATATCGCAGATATGGGCAGATGCCTTCTCGTCATCCCTCAATACGTACGATGGATATAGATGTTGCTGTTCCGAGGCGGTTAGAGGAGGAGGGACGGCCAACTATCGATGAACTACTATGTAGTGCAGGATACGAAATACGCATTTATGGTTCAGATGCCTCGGTAGTGAAGTATGAACTGATGCCTCCTGTCACTGAGATAGAGTTTCTCACCCCGGAGGTTGGTCGACCCATCAAGTCAGCAATTACTGTGCAACGCGGCTTAACTGCTCAAGCACTTAGATAGATATCTACAGATTCTCCTGGAAAACACTAAGGAAATGGAGATAAAAGATACTGTGTCCGGCTTGGATATTAGTTTAGTTGTAAGAGTCCCTTCACCTGGTGCCTTTATTTATCAGAAGGGGCTCACACTCCCGCGTAGACATTCCAAAGTATCTAAGGACCTCTACTATATCTTTGACTTATTAGATTCCTCTAAAGAATTGCGGGATTCAATCCCAGTGGAAATCAAATCTTTGCAGTCACAATATGCCGCCAAGTGGTTTCGTAGCTTTATTACAAACCTAAATAAGTATTTCCCAGAATTAGGTGCTGAAGGCTCTGCTCTGGTGGCAACACAGTACAGTGGCCCTATGTCCACCGAGACTTTTCGAAACTATGCTCATCGTACATTCCGAGATTTCATCAAAGCTCTACAGGAAACCGCTGCACAGTGAGGTGATACATAAAACCACTGCAAGCCCTGTGGTCACTGGTTACAGGACGATAAACGTTGGTGACACTCAGTTAAGTAAATGCTATAATTCATCTAACTAAAGCGGATTAAGCGAGCTTTGAGTTCGTCTACATAGCTGTTAGGTGAAATGCTTTATGAATATATTCATTAGTCTATTTTCAGCGGTGAAATGCTCTATGAATATCTGCATTGAGCTATTTTCAGCTTCGATCGCTCTGGCAGGGTTTATTGCTGTATTTCTGGTCTTTCGTTATAAAACAATCGATACTTATGTTGATAACCGAAAGGCCATACTAAGATCATTATTAAAAGATCAGATTGAGAAGGCCCCTTGCATCGCAGTAATAATCCAGGAAATTGGGAAAAAGCCACAAGAAAACGATGCTTGTTCTTTCTGTGAACTCATTAACAAAGAACTCGCTAAGGAAAAAGCTGGAGAACTCGCTAACCAAACTAAGAAAGCAGTAATTACGTTTTTCAACGATATCCTTGAATATAGGAGAATGAGAAAACGTACAGTTTGTCGCGGGTTAACGTCTATTGTGATTTGGGGAGCATTGTCGTTAATTTATCTTTTAATTTATGCTATCGGTCCATGTCTGTTTAATAGCATTAGCTGTTCTGCGATGGTGATTGGAATCTCGATAGGCTTCTTCATAAGTTCCATGGTTTTTACTTTATATTTTGTCTCTAAATCTCTCTGCGCTAAAAGACCAGAATAGTCATGTCTGAGGAATATTAACGACCGTGAAATCTCTATAGCAAGTTTTTTGACCAAATTAGAATATAGCCGAGAAAATCCAGCTAGAGGTACCTCCACCATTCATCAAGCTGAAGCCGCTGCGAGCGCTGTGGTTCTTAGTGACAGGGCGATAAACATTAATGTCACAAAATAGCGTTGTTACTTTTATTGCTTGAGAGCACAGCCCCTCACTGTTATCGCTCCATCACACAGTTTGCCTGCATTCATGATATGGGGTGATAAGCATACTATGCGACGCCCTTTCTTTTAGTTTAACTGTGAGTTATAATCTGACAAAAGTAATCGGATATGTAGAAGAGCAACTAGTAACTTTCATTACAGCAGGGGGGTATTGTTCTGGGATGTCGCGGACGCGGATGGTCATTTACTGCAGAAAGTGCGGGGAGAAGTCTCTCTGGTATAACCATTCCCGTGGAAGATGGGAGTGCCTCAACCCCAGTTGTGCATGGCAGGCTACCCCACAAGAAGCCGCAAGTACACCTTATTCCCAAGAAGGCTCTAGGTCTGGAGATAAAATCCAGTCGGAACCTCCTCGCAAACGAACTACTATTCAGTGCAAAAAGTGCGGGAAGAAGTCTCTTTGGTTCAATCCCTCCGTCGGGAAGTATCAGTGCCTTAACCACAAATGTAGGTGGGAATGTACCCCAGAGGAGTTCGCGAATACACCTGATTTTGGAAAGGATAAATCCAAGCCTCCCGTTTTCCAAGAGTTCGGCATTCCAGTCTGGGTGGTACGAACTCTAGAAAGCAGAACATTCTGGACGAGCGTCGGTATTATAAGCATTGTTTTATGGTTGGCATTGTGGTTATATTTTCGTTATGACGATATCCTGACCACGACTATCGCTATTTGTATGCCGATTTCCTTTCTAGTAGCAATGAAGTTCCTTCTTAGAAGGTTTGTTAGACAGTATGCAGTTATAGCGGCTTCTCTACGGCACTATAAGACTAAAGCGGGAACATCTAATTGGCGACGCCGAATAGTTGGATCCAGTTGGTTACGGCTGATTGTTATCATTGCGATCATCGCCGGCTTAGTGATAGTACCTTGGGTAGGTTATCGCTTATTTACTCACCAGACTGACCCTGTTATTGGTACAATCACCTTCCTATTCGCATTTGGACTCTTCGTCTGGCTTATCAGGTTGTTAAATAGCTCCAGGCAGATGTCAAGAAAACCTGGTTTCAAGCTAGTTTTCTTTTCGCTACTAGGAATTGCCTTGGTATGTGCTTTCGCAGGTATTGAACCGCTGACTACCTACAAGAATATCTCCTTTGATTTTATCAAACAGCAAAGTAGCAAGATCGTCGAGTCCTTTGAGAAAGTCACTCCCCCAGTAGCAATTGAACCATCATCAGGCGATGTAGCTGCCATTATAGCAAAGGTTAAACCGTCGGTGGTTTATATACATACTGATGTAGGTGGTGGTTCTTATATTGGCTCAGGGATGGTTATTGATAAATCAGGCTATATACTTACTAATAGCCATGTTATCCAAGGCTCTCAACTACCGACGGTCACTTTGCCAACTGGGATGCAATACTCGTGCAGCATAATTAAGCGAGACGACATCAGAGACTTGGCAATTATAAAGATTGCAGCTAGTGGAATGGATCTTTCAGCAGTGACTTTTGGCAATTCTAGCGAAGTGGAAAGTGGAGACGAGGTAATAGCAATAGGTTACTCCCTAGGTTTGGAGGGTGGTGCAACTGTTACCAAAGGGATAGTGTCAGCATTTCGAGTGTCCGAAGGGGTACATTATATCCAAACGGATGCTGCTGTTAACCCGGGAAATAGCGGTGCTCCTTTAATAAATATGAGGGGTGAAGTTGTTGGAGTGATAACTTTTAAGCTTGTACGTGAGGCGGTGGAGGGAATGGGTTTTGCAGTTGCCATAAGTGATGCAAGGTTATTTATCAGCGAGTATGCTTCAGGAGTGCAGGTCCCGCGTCAGGAGGCAGAGACACAAACTCGCGAACAGACCCTACTGACTTTAGAAAAGGAGACTTTAATGCTAATAAACGGCGAAAGGCAAGCAAGAGGCATGCTTCCAGTTGTCTGGAATGAAGCTATTCACTCGGGTGCCAGAAGACACAGTGAAAATATGCAGGAGAAGGGTTATTTATATCACGACACCTATGGACAGTTCGCAGAATGTTGCTATGGTGGGAGTTACAGCTCATTACTTTATAGCTCAGCCAAAGCTACAGTTGACGCTTGGATATCCAGCACGGCTGGACATAGAGAGATTTTGCTGGACAGGCGATATACACAAGGGGCCGTTGGGATAGCAAGAGACAAAGGGTTCTGGGCAACATACAGATGCGAATGAAACCTTGGCCAAATATCCGATTTGTGGTAGATTTATGTTTGAGATGTACCGGGTGAACAAGCTAATTACATGGGGATGTGCATATGGTAGATGACTTAAGAACAGCCTACTCGATGAAGGAAAGAGCGGAGCTCTTATTATCAAACTTGGATAAACTGAAGGCTGAAGGCACTGTAACAGACGCCGAATACGAGACCCTAAAGCCTGAATATGTTGCGATGCTTGATGATGCCTTGCCTTGGATAGACTCAATAAAGACCGAGCTTCAAAGAGAGCTTGCTGGCAAGGAAAAGGAATTTGAGAGGTTAGAGAAACAGATTAGTCTTCTGAGAGCTAGGCTCAAAGTGGGCGAAATAACATCGGAGACCTACGGCGAAAAAGGCAAGCCGTTAGAGGAAAAGGTAAAGCAGTTAGAGATCCGGGTGTCACAACTTCAAACGCTCATCGGTGCCACTTCCTCTGCTGATATCGGTGGCCCGAAGGATATCAGTGTGCCAAAACCAGTGGCAGAAACTAAATGGAAGCAATATTTGAAGCATTTTATAGGCGCGATATCTAGGTTGTTTTCGAGGCTGAGCAAAAGGGTCAAGGTCAGTAAGCCCGTCCTTTTCATCATCATCATTCTTGGTATTGCTGTTTTGATTACGGGGCTTGTAGTTGGCACAAGCCTGTTGCATAGTGCAAAGATCGCCTTCTTGCCTGGCATCTCTGCTCAACCGAGCATTCACCTCATAGACGCTGATGGTAGCAATGAGCGTATGCTTGCCTACAGTCCGTCCTTGGCTTATAACCCACCGGTGTGGTCACCCACAGGCACCAAAATTGCGTGCTACTATTACACAACATTAGACCCGGCCAGCGAGGAATCGCTATTGTCATGTAAACACGGGGTTATCATCATGAATGAATATGGCAGAAACCAAAAAACAATTGTCTTCAATAAACCGGTGGATTACTGATGTGTGAACTGTCGGCCAGTTTGGTCGCCTGATGGCAGGAACCTCACCTACGATGAAGGCCATCAAATCTATATCTTGAGTTCTGACGGCAGTAATCAAACGCTACTTGACAACAGTTGGTCACCAGCCTGGTCACCTGACGGTAAAAGAGTTGCCTTTGTGTCTCGCAACGGTACTTCCTTTCAAATCTACCGTGTGCGTGTTGATGGCACCGAGAAGGAACTGCTCACTTACAGCCCGTCGCCTATCTCCTCGCTAGCATGGTCACCTGACGGTGGGAAAATAGCTTTTTTATCAAGTACTGATACTATCGACGAAATCTACGTTATGAATGCTGATGGCAGTAACCAGCGCCGGCTTACCTGGCATTGGTACTTGCTCTATTCTCTTTACAGTAAGGTGCCCTGTAGCTTTTCAGATGTTCTATGGTCTCCCGACAGCTCCAAGATCATATTCCGTTACTATGAAAAGGAAGGAGATTGGAAACTAAGAAAATTTGGAATCGGGGCCATTAATGCCGATGGTACTAATCCGGTACTGATCGCTGACGCTCAGTTGCCGACATGGTCCCCCGATGGCACTAAAATTGCCTTTGCGTGTGAAGATGGAATCTACATTGTCAACGCTGATGGCAGTAACAAGACTCAGCTTGCTGATGGTTGGGCACCAGTATGGTCACCTGACGGTACCAAAATTGCCTTTGAGTGCGAAGGCACAATCTATGTTATAAACGCTGATGGCAGTAACCAGAAGAAACTTGCTGATGGTTGGGCACCGGCATGGTCGCCAAGATAACACCAATCATCTAGAACCGCAAAGCCCTATACCTGACAAAACGAAGTCTATTTCGTACGACCAGAAGTGCCATGTCACGGTTGAGAGGTCTGAAATCCTATATCTGTGAAGACTGAAGTTTATTCAATTATTATCCAGACCTATATGAAGAGCGAGTTGATGAAAAAGTCAATTACCGACAAATATGGCCAAGAATACCAAGTAAGCTTGGTGAAGATCTCTGATCACCTCTATCGCATGAAGATTAAACAGCAAAAGGAATACGTTGGTGAGGCTAAGTTCCTTCTACGGATGCCGGACATAATGATACTGGGTGACATCCAGATCCGGAACGATTTTGACCTACCAGAAAGCGTTATCGAAGAAATCATGCAACGCGGAAGAAAACGCTGTGAGCACAAAAACTATCGTGAGAGAGGTCTTGGCACAGCTTTGTTAGAAGAAGTGATCACCTTTGGCCGGCAGACGGGGCTGAAGCGCATATATGGGTCTGCCATGAAAAAGGACATTATCAGAACGCCACACCTTCTGGAATGGTACGGGAGACATGGATTCAGCAGATGCGACCCTTATCCCAATTGTATCGCCGGTGCAGAAGCATGGATATGCAAGGAGTTGAACTAAAGCCTGTTTTGTTACCTCCGAAGCAAAGAACGGCAACTGAAAACTGCTACGACACGGGGGGTCTTTTTATTAATGGGTTGCAGAGAGCGTCTATAAAGAAAATGTTTTCAATATGGCTGTAACCTTTAAGGGTAGTTTGGAGTGGCATTTGGCGGGGCTAAAGCCCCGCCTCTACATTAGTAAATCAGCCTAGATTGCACTCTATTGCAAATCGTGCTCTATTGAAAGCTTGCTGTCGCTTATCTATAATCAGGGACAGACCTTCAGGTCTATCCATTGCCTTATCACGCTCGGACAGGGCTAAAGCCCTGTCCCTACAGAGTAGATATGTCAAAACAACGTTTGGACAATCTATTAGTAGCCAGAGAACTGGCTGAAAATGAGAGCAAAGCCCAAGCTATTATTATGGCTGGTAAGGTAACTGTATCCGGCAAGGTAATCACCAAGCCAGGCACCCAAGTGGATGAAAACGCCAGCCTTGAGCTAGCTGAGAAGCCACAGTATGTTAGCCGCGGTGGCATCAAGCTGGCTCATGCCTTAGATGAGTTCAAGCTCGATGTCACTTCCTTGACAGCTATGGATATCGGCGCCTCTACCGGCGGCTTCACCGACTGCCTCTTGCAGCGTGGTGCCAAGCGTGTCTACAGCATAGACGTCGGCTACGGTCAGCTCGACTACAAGCTAAGGCAGGACCCCAGAGTCGTTGTCATGGAAAGGATAAATGCCCACTACCCCTTTTCCCTGCCGGAAAGGGTCAATATGACAACCATAGATTTGTCCTTCATCTCCGTGACCAAAGTGATTCCCAACCTAATCGGACATCTTATACAGCCCGGTTATATTATCATCCTGTTTAAGCCACAATTTGAGGCAAAAAGAAAAGAGGTGCCTAAGGGCGGCATAATCAAAGACCCTCAGGTTCATGCCAATGTCCTCGGCCGGTTCATTGTCTGGGCAACCGAGCACGACCTAAGATTGCGCGGGCTGGTTGCCTCACCCATACTCGGTGCCGAGGGCAACAAAGAATTTCTCATATTCTTGACTCCGAGCCAAATCAAATGACATGAAAAGTAGGGCGCTTATTTGTCATTGCGAGGAGCTTCTTTCTTTTTTGTCATCGCGAGGAGCGGTAGCGACGTGGCGATCTCAGCCAAGGCAGACGTAATTGCCAGGCAGAGATTGCCACGCCTTCGCTCGCAATGACGAGAGGAGTTGCTCAACATCCATGAAAAGAAACTTCACTCTAACAGTTGACAACCTTCGCCTTCCCGGTGAGGTTTATCTCCCGGAAACTGCGAAACGGCTTTGCCCAGCCCTGTGCCTCTGCCATGGCATCCCATCAGGTAAAAGCGACCCTTCCGACAAAGGTTACCCAGGGTTAGCTGAAAGGTTCTGTGCTGCCGGTTTTGTCACCTTGATTTTCAACTTCAGAGGAACAGGCCTGGCTCAAGGCAACCTGGACATGCTGGGCTGGACACGAGATTTAAAAGCTGCCATTGACTACCTCGCCAGCCTTGATGAAGTCGATAAATCACGCCTTTGCCTCCTCGGTTCCAGCGCCGGCGCTACCGTCAGCGTTTATGTCGCCGCCAATGACCCGAGAGTGTCTTCTGTGGTAACCTTCGCCTGCCCGGCTAACTTCGGCTTCCTGGCTAACAAGCAACAAGTCAATTCTCTCCTCGACCATTTCCGCAGCATCGGGCTGATAAGAGACGCAGACTTTCCGCCTTCGGTAGACGAATGGCTTGAAGGCTTTAGCACGGTCTCGCCACTCCGCTGGATAGGCAGAATCTCTCCCCACCCCATACTCTTGATTCACGGCGAAAAAGACGACCTGGTGCCCGTGGAGCACGCCTACAAGCTCTACGAACGGGCTGGTAAGCCTAAGGAACTGGTCATAATCCCCAGGGCCGGACACAGGCTGCGCCTGGAAGAAAAAGCCATAACCACCGCCCTGGACTGGCTGAAAGCAGCCGCCAAATTGACCTCTACATAGAAAAAGGCTTATAATTAGGATACAAGTTTAGCTATGCATGAAAGCTGTGGTATATTCGGCATTTATGCTCCCGGAGTAGATGTTGCCCGAATTACTTTCTTCGGCCTTTACGCACTCCAGCACCGTGGACAGGAAAGCGCCGGCATTGCCACCTCCGACGGTAAGAAAATCTGCATCCATACCTCCATGGGACTGGTTTCCCAGGCGTTCACCGAGGACGAGCTGGCCCACCTCCAGGGTCACATCGCTATTGGACATACCAGATATTCCACAACAGGGTCAAGCCGCCCAAGCAATACCCAACCCATACTAGTGGAAGCGAATTCCACAACCATAGCTTTAGGCCACAACGGCAACATAGTTAACGCCAAATTCCTCCGCGACGAGCTTTTCCAGCTCGGCTATACCTTTGCTACCACTACCGATTCTGAGGTCATCGCCAATCTCATCCTGTCCTCCACAGAAAGGAATCCGGTAGACAAGATAAAGTACGCTATGCGCCGGCTGCAAGGAGCCTATTCTCTGGTAATTATGACCAAGGACAAGTTGATTGGAGTTCGTGACCCTATGGGAGTGCGGCCGCTTTGCCTCGGCACTATTGATGGTGGCTGGGTAATTGCCTCAGAAAGCTGCGCCTTTGGACATATTGGCGCTCAGTTTATCAGGGAAATTGAACCTGGTGAAATAGTGGTCATAAATAAAAATGGGGTTAGGAGTTTTACGGAAAACGGTCCCCGAAGAGCCTTATGTATCTTCGAATATATCTACTTCGCCCGCCCCGACAGCGTTATCCAGGGCAAGCTGCTGTATCCTGTGCGTCAAGCCATGGGCAGAATACTGGCTCGAGAGTATCCTATTGATGCTGATTTGGTGATGGGCATCCCTGACTCCGCCACCGCTGCCGGCATTGGCTATGCCACAGCTTCAGGCATTCCCTACTGCGAGGGTCTAATCAAGAACCGCTATGTGGGACGCACTTTCATTGAGCCTGACCAGAGGCTACGAGACCTGGGCGTTAAGCTGAAGTTCAATCCACTATCCGAAACAATCGCCGGGAAAAGGTTGATAGTCGTTGATGATAGTATTGTCCGCGGCACCACCACCCCTAAAGTAGTCGCCATGCTTAAGCGAGCCGGCGCCAGAGAGATACACTTGCGCATCTGTGCCCCACCCATACGTCACCCCTGCTTCTTCGGCGTGGATATGGCGACCAAATGGGAGCTTATAGCTGCACACAAGACCATACCAAAGATCAGGGACGCAATAGGAGCTGATTCCCTCGGTTATATAAGCATCGAGGGCTTAATCGAGTCAGTAGGCCTGCCCAAAGATATCTTCTGCCTGGCTTGCTTTACGGGGGAATACCCCATCTCGGTGCAGCTAGAGATGGACAAACTGGCCCTGGAAGCCATACCTTCAGGGAGCTTGAGTGAACTCGGCGGATCGTGAGGCTTATGCCCGGGCCGGTGTTGATGTCAAGGCTGCCGATAAAGCCAAAGAGCTGATTAAACGACACGCCCGGTCTACCTCCAGACCTGAAGTCTTAACCGATATCGGCTTATTCGGCGGCATGTTCCAATTAAAGGGTTACACCGAGCCAGTGCTGGTCTCAAGCGTTGACGGTGTCGGCACCAAGCTTAAAATCGCCTCGCTTCTAGACAAGCACGACACCATCGGCATTGATTTAGTCAATCACTGCGTTAATGACATCCTCACCTGCGGGGCCAGCCCGCTATTCTTCCTCGACTATATCGCTATGGGCAAACTTCTGCCAGAAAGAGTGGAAAGCATCGTCAGCGGCATAGCCAAGGCATGCCGCAGTGTTGGCTGCGCCTTGATCGGCGGCGAAACTGCTGAAATGCCGGGAATATACCAAGGCGATGACTATGACCTCGTTGGCTTCATCGTCGGCGTTGTAGAAAAGGCAAACATACTCAGCGGCAATTCCATCGCTTCGGGGGATATCCTTCTTGGCTTGCCCTCTAGCGGATTGCACACTAACGGCTACTCGCTGGTGCGTAAGGTCTTCAATATAGACCGAGACCCGTCTTCGTTACAGGTCTTGCACCCTGAACTGAAACGAACTCTAGGGGAGGAGCTTTTCGAGCCGCACCGCTGCTACTATTCAGAGCTGAAGCCAGTTTTGCCGATGATTAAAGGGCTGGCTCATATCACCGGCGGCGGGTTTATCGGTAACATTCCCAGGATTCTACCCCAAGGTCTGGCTGCACAAATCAATAAAGATGCCTGGCAGGTGCCGCCCATCTTCAGACTCATTCAAGAAAGGGGCAAAATCAAAGAAGCCGAGATGTACCAAGTCTTCAATATGGGGATAGGTATGGTTGTTATCTGTTCGCCAAAACATGTGTCAGAACTTACTGCCGCCTTGCCTGGAACCAAAAAAATTGGTAAAGTTATCAAATCCACGGATAGCAAAAAAATAACTATTACTTAAAGGAGGCTAACTTGCGCGCTATTGTCAGCGTTTCCGACAAAACAGGACTGGTCGATTTTGTCCGCAAGCTAAGAGATTTGGACATCGAAATATTCAGCACCGGTGGCACTAAAAAGGCTATTGAGGTCGAGGGCATAAAAGTCCACAGCATCTCAGAACTCACCGGTTTCCCTGAGATTCTAGATGGTCGGGTGAAAACCCTTCATCCGGTAGTCCACGGTGGCATCCTCGCCAGGCGTGAGCTTCCACAACACATGGATGAGCTGGCAAAGAACAAGATTCAAACTATAGATATGGTAGTGGTCAACCTCTACCCCTTTGTCCAGACAGTAACCAAGGCCAATGTCTCTATTGAAGAGGCACTTGAGAATATCGACATTGGCGGGCCGACAATGATTCGTGCCGCTGCCAAGAACTTCCCGTCTGTCCTGGTAATTATTAACCCTGAGGACTATGACGTTGTCCTCGACAAGCTGCGTCAGGGCAAGGTGGACCAGAAAGAGCGAAAAAGGCTGGCTCAAAAAGCCTTCCAACACGTCGCCATGTATGATACAGCAATCGCCCAGTATCTCAGAGGTGAAGATAGCTTCCCACAGGACATGACCATAGCCATGAAGAAGCTCTACGACCTGCGCTATGGAGAAAATCCCCACCAGAAAGCTGCCCTCTATGTCGAGCAAACCGTGGGGCAAAAGCCTTTGGGCATGACGTCAGTCAAGCTGCTCAGCGGACCTGAGCTCTCCTTCAATAATTTCCTTGACCTCAAAGCTGCCTGGGGTACAGCCTGCGACTTCACCGACCCCACCATAGCCATAATCAAGCACAACAACGCATGTGGGCTTTGCAGCAATAAAGACCTTATCGAAGCCTACAAAAGAGCTCTTGCCGGTGACCCGGTTTCCGCCTTCGGAGGCATTGTCGCCTGCAATCGCCCCATCGACCTGGCTCTGGCCACTGAAATCGATAAGACTCACTACGACTGCATCATAGCCCCGAGCTACAGCGACGAAGCTCTTGAAATCTTCAAAGGCAAGAAGAACTTGCGCCTCCTTTCATTGCCCATACAGCCGCAGCAAGGCAAAACCAGAAACATTGATTTACGCCCTATCGGTGGCGGTTTCCTCGTCCAGGAGGAGGACTATTACACCGAGGAGGAGTTTAAGCCGAAGACCGTATCCAAGCGTGAGCCTACCCAGGCCGAAATGCGCGACCTTTTCTTCGCCTGGAAAGCAGTAAAACACATCAAGTCGAATGGCATCGTACTGGCTAAAGACAATACGCTGCTCGGTATGGGCACGGGGCAGCCCAACAGGGTGGTCAGCGTCGAGCTATCTCTGAAGAGAGCCGGCGAGGCAGCTAAGGGCAGTGTACTGGCCTCTGATGCCATGATTCCCTTCCCCGACACCGTTGAGGTGGCAGCCAAGGGCGGAGTGACCGCTGTAATCCAAACCGGCGGTTCCGTCAGAGATAAAGAGGTGATTGCCACAGCCGACAAGCATGATATGGCTATGGTCTTCACAGGCATTCGCCATTTCAAACACTAAAGTAGGGACATAAATGTAGAGAACAGGTCTTTAGACCTATCCGAAAGATTGGACGGACAGACCTGAAGGTCTGTCCCTACAGAGCTTTATCCTCTCTCCCCTGGAGGGAGAGAGCTAGAGTGAGGGGGAAAGGAAAGACCAATGATGATAATCGATAAAGACAGTGTCAGCACTACCAAGCAGAAAATAGCTGACCCTAAGAAGATAAATCAGGCTATTAAAGACGTTAGAAAAATGCTGGAGATAAAGGAGGCTCTCCTGTGGCGGTCTGAGGCAATGGCGCCCTGCTGCGGCTCTCTGTGCAATATATCTGCACAACTCACCCGTGAAGTCAACATTCTAGAAAATACCCTGGCAGCACTAGAGAACGGTAATACATCTCAAGCCGCCGATTTATTACAAGAGTACATCACCGTTTTAGAGGCAAGCTGTGAACCCAGCCAACCGAACTATTGCTGACCTCGATATTCTGGTTAAGGCTTTGCCCCAGAAGCCAAAGAGGCTTTTCCAGCGCATATTCTCGGTTTCAACTGCTAAGGGCCGCCTCAAGCCACCCGAGAGCATGCTCCCGTGGATTGAGCAGCAATTCGGTTCTGTGGATAGGGTAACTGAGCAGAAAATCATCAAAATCACCAACCTAGTCACTTACGAAGGGGCTATATTCAACTCATTGCGAGCCCTGCGTCCCAGACAGCTTGAAGACAGGCTCAGAGTCGAAGCCAGACTCCTCGATAATGCCAAGAATGACCCCTTAAACAAACCCCTTGAAGACACTCCGGAAGACCCTTTTGGTAGAATTCAAGGCAAGTATTGCATCACTGCCAGCAATATCGCCAAATATGACGGGCTCCATGGCATGATAATCTTTAAAGACTACAACCCCCTTAAGTTCTCCAAAGGCGAGATTATTGACTATCTGGATACCGGCTGGAAATGGGCGCAGAAAGCTAATAAATTCGACCCCTCAGCTAAGTATTACTTCTTCCTGTGGAACTCGCTGAAGAAAGCCGGGGCGAGCCTGGGCCATGGACATGCCCAGGTGGTACTGAGCCGAGGTCGCCATTATGCCAAAATCGAAGCCCTGCGTCATGCCTCTCTTCATTACAAAGCCGAGAATAAGTCCGATTATTTCGACGACCTATACCAGGTTCACCTTGACCTGGGCCTGGCTCTGGAAAAAGACGGTATCAGAGTCCTAGCTTATCTGGCCCCAATCAAGGAAAAGGAAATAATGCTCATTTCACCAGGTTTGAACCGTTCCTTCAAAGAAAGGCTCTATGAGGTTCTGGCCTGCTTTCGTGATTGTATGCATGTGACTGCCTTCAACGTGGGAATAGCCTTCCCACCCTTCAAATCACTTCCCAAAGGCTGGAAGGACTTCCCCGTCATCGCTCGGATAGTTGACCGCGGCTACCCGGGGGATGGCTCATCTGATTTCGGCACCATGGAACTTTACGCCGCCAGCATCATCTCCAGCGACCCCTTCCAGGTAGCTCGAGAGCTTAAGGAGGCTTTAGCAATAAAAAAGAAACGAGGAGGAAGAAAATAATGGCTAGAGCGGTGATAGTTTCGGATATGCTGCGGGGCTTCATGGAAGAGGGCTATGCGCTTTACTGTGGCGCCAGGGCCCGCCGCATTATCCCCAACATCCAGAAACTTCTGGAACAAGAGCTAGCCAAAGGTTCGAAGATATTCTACCTCTGCGACCACCATGATAAGGATGACCCTGAGTTCACCATGTTCCCGCATTAGAGTTATCATAGTTATATGAAAAAGGAAGAGTGGTGGAAATGAAGAAGAAACTAATCACGGTTGCAGTAAGCGGAGCCTTTGACCCAATACATGTAGGTCATATTGCATACATACGAGAGGCGGCCAAATTGGGTGACAGGCTGGTCGTGATACTGAACAACGACAATTTCCTACTCAGGAAAAAAGGGTTCGTGTTCAGGCCATTCGAGGATAGAAGAGAAATCCTTGAGAGCATTAAAGGTGTGGATGAAGTTATCGCGTCCGTGGACGACGACCAGACAGTCTGTAAGACCCTGGAATTGGTCAAGCCTGACATATTCGCCAAAGGAGGATACCGCACGGGCCCCCAAAATATTCCCGAAGTAGAGACTTGCCGTTCCATCGGCTGCAAAGTAGTCACGGACGTCGGAGGAGGCAAACTTCGAGCCGATAGGGAGCTGGATTCGAAGATTAAGGAATTTGGTAAGCATGAGACAGGCACGGTTGAAATCGAGTGCCCCTACTGTGATGACCATCCCATATTAAAAGAGAGGTGTCTTCATTGCAGAGGTAAAGGTAAGGTAGAGGTGGGAAGGTCAAAGTAAGAAAGAATCTATATTTTCCCTGGCAATAATCATTGCTAATATAATGACCCACAAGCTGTACCTAGATGGCAATGGTTAGAGTAATCTAGTGTAAACTCATCACATTATATTTCGCCGTAGATGGCATTGTGTTTGGGCAAAAGCTTAAGAAGGGTTGTGCTGGCTTTTATGTTGGGTTATTGCACTTATTGGCTAAATGTTTACTCTCACATGGCGCCTTTAGTTGCTCGACAGATCCAGAATGGCTGTAGTGACTTCTTCTGATTTCTCCTTGTGCCCGCAGTGCCCTGCGAGCTTACTCTAGGTAGTCTTTGAGTTTCCGGCTGCGGCTGGGATGGCGCAACTTGCGCAATGCCTTAGCCTCGATCTGGCGGATTCGCTCTCGGGTTAGGTTAAACTCCTTCCCCACCTCCTCTAAAGTTCGGGGGCGATCATCCTCTAAACCAAACCTGAGTAATAAAACCCTTCTCTCCCGGTCACTGAGTTCAGAAAGTACCTTACTTAGTTGCGCCTTAAGTAACTCTCGTGAGGCAGCATCGGCTGGCGGCAGAGTAGCTCGGTCTTCAACAAAATCACCGAGGTGGCTGTCTCCCTCCTCGCCAATAGGCGTCTCTAAAGATAGCGGCATTTTAGATAATTTCAAGATTTCCCTTACTTTTTCTGAGGAGATGTCCATGGCTCTGCCAATTTCCTCGCAACTTGGTTCACGCCCATACTCTTGAGTTAGACAACGATTGGCCTTAAATAGCTTATTGATAATTTCTATCATGTGCACTGGGATACGAATAGTACGGGCTTGATCAGCTATAGCTCGGGTAATACTTTGTCTAATCCACCAATGAGCGTAAGTACTGAATTTATAACCTTTCCTGTATTGAAATTTCTCCACGGCTCGAAGTAGGCCAAGGTTGCCTTCCTGAATAAGGTCCAGAAATGGTATTCCGTGTCCAGTATATTTCTTGGCAACACTCACAACCAGGCGCAAATTTGCTTCAATAAGGCGTTTCTCTGACTCGCTTGCTGTTCTTTTAACCTTACTAAAATGGGTTTTAAACTGCTGGCTCTTAGCATGAAGCTTTGAAAGGAATTCAAGATTAACGGGCTCGGCTACTAAAGATTCCATCTGACTCCAAGAGGTTCCGTCTACTATGATCTCCAGTAATTCTGAAGGCAAAAGCCGGCTATCTATCGAAAGGTCTATCAAGCTCCGCCCAACTTCTGAGACGCTTTTGCCATTGGCTTCGGTAATAGCTTCCACTAGTTCTGGGTCGATTACACCGTCGATAGCCACCCGCAGTTTAGGATCGCGAATTGTCCGGATGAGGCTATCTGTCGTAGCAATCCCAAGGTGCTCGACGAGAATATCAACTATGGGCCAAGCTGCAAGTAAATGACGAAGCAAATAGATTGTCGTACTAACCGCTAGGGGATATCTCCCATAGTGCTGAAAGTGAAGGCTTTCAATCTTTTCTAGATACTTGGCCTCTTCTAATTTACTGGCTAATACTTTCTCATCCTTTGCGGTGAGAAGCGAGACTTTGCCGATCTCGTGGAGATACATGAGAACCGGGTTATCAAGTGGGTATTCCTCAGGCTCTACTTCAAGCCCAGGCACAGACCTAGCTCCTCTTTCTGTCTTATCTCTCCACTCATCTTCAAGGTCAGCAGATTTTTCACCTTCCCAAGGCGAGGCAATTTTGGTAGTATCTTCTTCTGTCTCCTCCTCTTCAAAATTGCCCCAAGCGCCATCGGGAGGTCTAAGTGACTTAACCTCAGACCTCATGCTGAGGATGTCTTCAGCGTCTAGGTCAACGTTGTCTTTCATGTTGAAAAAAAGAATAAAAGCACTTCATCTTGGTACGATTATCGCGCCAATACTACTGACATTGTACTCTATCCCGCGTGTTCGGTCAGTTGTATGCTAAGTATCAACGCTATATGCCTTAAGCATGTAGATGAGGACTAGGCGATTTAGTATCTTCTTTGTTTTCCTCTTCCACTAGACCCTCCGCCTCTGGTGTCGGAACGCGGGCGAGCCTCATTAACATCAAGCGTCCGATCCTTCAGTGTTTTCCCTTTGAGGCTAGCAATTGCAGCTTCGCCTTCAGACTTTGATGGCATTTCAACAAACCCAAATCCCCTGGATTTCCCACTATACTTGTCCTTTATGATGCTTACGGACGTGACTCCTCCAAAAGCCTTGAACTCCTCCCGCAATTCCTCTTCAGTTACATCAGACGATAAGTTACCCACGTAGATATTCATATCGGTACCCCTTTCTTCAAAATTGTATAGGCACATACATAGGCTAGGTATCCCCCCAGCCTATGTATGTGCTTAAGGCCAAACTAGTATTCACTACTAAGTCTGGCCCTGCTGCTGTCGCTATGCCAGCCACCCTGTGAACCGCTGCGCTGTTGTTTCTTAGCTTGTCGGCACAGAGGACAACGCTTAGGGTCGTTGGTAAAGCCTTTAGACGCGAAGAATTCTTGTTCCCCAGCAGTGAAGGTGAAGGTAGTCCCGCAATCGGGACATATAATTGACTTGTCCGAAAAACTCATTGGATGGCCTCCTCTCTTACAAATAGTTGGTTAGAGTTGGGGTCATCCGGAGCTTGGGTAAGTTGGGTAAATCTAAGGTGGTTTGACTGAGTACGTGATAACCTCAACTGAAACCACCACTTCTATTGTACACTAAATGAGGTTCAGTTGCAAAGAGAGGCGATACGGGTTCACCAGCAAGAAAGACTATCATGACCAGGCCAAGGGAGCTTTGATTTGCTTAACACTGACTACATCGTTTATCGTTTACTGCCGCACTATAGGCTCTTTCTGTCGCCTCATTAGTAACGATTTGACGCTCTGTGTGACATTGCTAGACGCCTGTTTTTCTCGGGGATACTATCTGGCGCAGTAGCGGAGGGCAATCTGCCGGCTTGTACCAAACGAAAAACTATTATCAAAGTACAGGGTGTGGGCACCTGAATACTTGGCTTTGGCAGTGAACTTGTGACTACCTTCGGCTCTGATGACGCCATAAAGTAGATCACCGGAAGGGTCTTTGATATAGAAGTCTATATAGTCTTCCTGGCCGCTGATGCTGAAATCGCCTTCGATGGTCTGACCAGCTCTAAGCTCGGCAACTATAGTATACTTTTCACCCACTCCAACCGTGAAGTCTCTTTCAGTGTATGGAGGAGCGCTGATCTCCGGTAAACACGATGCAGAAAGCAGAGAAACCAAAATGACAACTACAATAGCTACTTGCCGCATAGTTACTATCAACTGGAGCAAATCTCGCTGCGTAAATTGTAACACCTAGTCGAATCACTGTCCATTGCCTTGAGCTAGGTCTGGTATCCGCCTCCGTTGGTTGACAGTCGATTCAACAATCTTCGCGATTGTTGGCATTAAGTGGGGTTCAAACTCGCACCATTGAGATACAGCGGTCTCATAATTAAAGTCTTCCTTTGGCGATGTGACACGATGACGTTTACATACGTAGAGACCTGGAAGTAATACAACAGGGAAAGGAGGCAAAAAGCAAAACATACACGAAAGAAGGAACTACAATAGGATTGTTGGGGGGGGTATTCATACCAAAATTATGTGGCTTTTATGTCCATTTATAATAGGCCGCTGCTGGCTTGACGGGCCCGGAATAGTCCTCTGCCAGACGTTGAGTATTCTTAAGGAACAACCTGACTGCGTCTGGAGGGGAGTATATGCCTTCTCACTTTTTACTACTATGCTCCACCAGTAAGCGGACCGCTGTGACTGGGATCACTGCTCTCCATTTCCTTAGTTACCAGTACTTCGCCAATTTTTGGTCCTTGCATCTTGGTGACTACAATCTTAAGGTCCTTGTATTTTATCTGCTCCCCCTGCTTGGGTACCCGGGAAAGCAGGTTGAGAATAAAACCAGCAATTGTCTCGTAATCATCTTTCGGCAGCCCTAGTCTCATCTGCTCATTCACTTCGTCGATGTGCATTCCTCCATCAATCTGGAAGGTATAATCGTTGATTATCTCGTACTCCTTCTCTATCCCCCCTAGCTCAGCACCATCTGGGCCGACAATCTCCTCGGTCAGTTGACTGAGGCTAGCTACTCCTACCGCAGCACCATATTCGTCGACCACCACGACCATATGGCAGTTGTGGCCACGCATTTCAGCAAAGAGGTGACTGACTGGCTTGTTCTCAGGGGTGAAATAGGCTGGCCGAACAAGACTGTCAATGGCGCTTTGGCTCTCAATAGTGCCCTTTGCCAGACTCATAAGCACATCCTTGATAGACAGTAAGCCAATGACGTTGTCCTGGTTTCCCTCGTAGACCGGAAAATGGGAGAGGGGTGTCTGGGCATATATGGCAAGGAATTCAGCCAGACTTGCACCCTTTTCCACAAAAACGATTTCGGGGCGTGGCACCATGACCTCGCGCACCCGGCGGTCTCCGAACTCGAAGACATTGTGCAGCATCTCGGCGGCTCCTCCTTCCACCACACCTTCCGCCTCTCCTATCCTAATAGCAGTGCGAAACTCCTCTTCGCTGATCGTTGGTCTGAACTGGTTAGCGTCACTGGCTAGCTGGGTAAACCTGATCCCAATGTGGTTCAAGATAAAGACAAAGGGATACAGGATGGTTGAGATTAGCACGATCGGCCGAGCGTATGCCAGAGCCAGTTTCTCTCCGTGGCGAGTTGCCAAGCTCTTGGGGATAAGCTCAGCAAGAACTAGGGTTAGTATGGTGATGATAATAGTCGCCAAAGCAGCACCCAGGTTTTCCCCCCAGAGCGAAACCGCCATAATGGTACCAATAGTGGCGACCGCCGTTTCGAAGAGATTAATCCCCAAGAGAACAGTAGCTAGGAACTTCTCCGGTTTCTGTATGATTCTGGCTACTAGCTTGGCTCTCGGACGGCCGGTCTCAATCAGGTGCTGTAGGCGAAGCTTCTGCATGCTGATGAAGGCAGTCTCGGCGCTGCAGAAGAAGGCGGCCAACGCCAAGCATATGAAAAACAGGGTCAAATACAGCCCGTTAACGCCATCCATAGCTTAATCAGATTATTGGTATCACCCCTGGTGATTGAATGATAACATCAGGTGAAGGGAGGCGGTGGTCTCCAATGCTAAACGGCCAACATAGATTTTCATTTTAACCTCTGTATCCTCCTAAAGCCTCCTAGCCTCTTTGAAAGCTTGCCAATGCTTTCTGGGAATAATTAAGAGAGCGGGACTCTCTGCTAAACTATGTACGTATTTCTCTAACCAAGTCACGTCTTCCTCGTGCTGAGCTTGGGCTATAGCGTGGTAAATTTCCATTATTAGCAATATAACTCCGGGCCTTTTTTGATGAGCATCCTTGATAGCCTGTTGAATCTTCTCTGGTGTCAGCAACCATTATAGCATCACCCCCCTTTCTAGCCCTCACGCAGCGCAGCCTGCAGCTTTTGAAGCCTAATCTGGACATCATTCCAAGTCGATTTACTTATTGCTCCCGCAGTGTCCGGCCAAGTCGATTTACTTATTGCTCCCGGCAGTGTCCGGCGCCACGCCAGGGTGAGCTTATCAAACGCCTCTAAGAAAACAAATAACTCATTGGCACAACCTTGAGCCTTCAGGAGCTTCATATCCTCAGGGGTGAAGGCGCCGATCACCTTAAGCCAAGCATCAGCCAGCATGTTTATACCCTCCTATGAAAGGTAGTAACGCCATCCGCGAGGGCGGGTCTTATTAACAAGAATTCGTTGCTCCTTTAACTCCTTGCTGTCGAGGCCATTGATTGCAGCGTGGGCTTCTGCTTCTTTAGGCATCTCTACGAAGCCGAATCCGCTAGATATACCGGTCACCCTATCTGTAATAACCTTAGCATCTGCGACCTGCCCGAAGTGTTCAAAAGCACGTCGTAAATCCTCTGCAGTGGCCTGCCGTGATAAATGGCCTACATCGATATTCACTTTAAGCTCCCATTTAATTGGTTCGATAAATGTTTTTTGACTGTTTTGGACTCTAGCCACTCTACCTCCCTTTGCCTCATGATATCGCCTTCTACAGGTCTCGGTGCTAATATCCTGCCCTGTTCTTTTAGTGTATTCCCTTGCAACGCTATACCAGCCAAAGTTTTCAACCTCTCTAAGATGCAAAATTAGTCCAAAATCGACTGAAAGCCTTCGCCTGTGCCTTGCTCCGCCCGATAATGCCAAGCTATCGTCTCCTATAGGATTATCTTGTCCTTCCGCCTTGACCCACTCTGGATATCTACCATCACATTTAAGACAAGCCAGGCCAAATGAGTCGGGCCTTCGGACAGTCATCTTGTCGCCCTTCTTGATTAGAGTACCACACTTAGCACAATAGTGGACTTGCCGCGCAATCTTGATAGTTTTAGGTAATCCGTCTGGTCGTCGCTTAGTCATGCCCACTACTCCTGAGCCCTACCTTTTGGTCATCCCCTACGTCAGTAGTGCGAGCCCCAGCCATATCTTTTAGTTCTCCCCACCGGCTACTTTCTTATAGACTTGCAGTGTCAGCTCGGCGGTCTTTTCCCAGGAGAACTTCTTTGACTGCTCCAGCCCCCTTCTTACCATCTTATCCCTCAACTGCTTAAAAAACAGAATTACAGGAAGGCTTGCCCAGCGAGTTGCGCTATCAGGGAAATAACTCTAGCTGTAACTGAGTAAAACACGACTGCTTTAGCATCTTATTTAGTCTAAGGGAAGTGTCAACCGCTCCCAGCTCTGCGTTGCGTGGCGTTGACTTTTGATAATATAAATATTATAATATTATAACACTGTGACCCTTCATTGGGCAAGGAGTAAAGCGTGCCGGACACGTCGCTTGATCTGTTTAGGGCCGAGTTTTTCAAAGCTCTGGCTCACCCAGTACGGATAAAGATTCTACGGCTACTGCGCCCTGGCGAGAAGAGCGTTACGGAACTACAAGAAACGCTAGGGCTGGAGTCTTCCGCCGTTTCACAACAGCTTGCAATCTTGCGGGCGAAGAATCTTGTAGTGGCGCGTAAGGAAGGGACAAAGGCCTTGTATGCTGTCAGAGACCCTCAAATCTTTCAGTTGCTCGACTCCGCAAAGGAGATGTTTGATAGGCACCTGATTGATAGCAGGGCCATGCTGACTGAACTGGAACAGGAGGAGAAAACACTCTCAGGAAGTGGCAGCGGGAATGCTGCTGAAAGGTGTGCAGAGGCATAGTTGAAAGAAACTTCGAACCGGAGAGGGGTACGAGGAAGTTGTGGGCATGGAAAGCGACGAGTTTAACCCTCACCAAAAGCAGGCAGCGAAAGAAAGGCGAGGGCGAGAGACAGAGATGATTTATTGTCCTGTCTGCCGTAGGTATGTGTGGGTAACAATACAAGGCGGTTTCCGGCAATGTTTGGAGTGTGGAAATTTAGTAGATAGGCAAAACGCTAGATAAGTTCCATTAGAATGCTGATTGGGAGGTCACTCTGGTTTGTTAACACAAAAAAGGAGGTGTTTAGATGGCAGTAAAAATTGGTGAAGTTCAGTCTGAGATGACCAGCGATGTCAAGACGACAGAGAACCTGAGGGTTCGTCTGCAAGTCGCTTATTCGGATAAGGCAAAGGAAATTACGTTCAAGCCCCCCGAAGACCTGAAAAAGGGCGACAAGATAAAAATCACCGTCGAGAAAGTGTAACTGAGTATAGGTGGAGAATGGGAGAGGCAGAGCGACCTCCCAATCAGCACTCTAAAGCTTGGCTAAAAAGGAGACTGGGGCTGACAGTCGCATGGCACAGGGGTATCATCATAGCCAAGGGCGATGACGGATGAGAATCGCCTCATTGTGGGTTGAAATTGGGGATTCCTGATAAAATCACATTATTTAATTTAAGGGTAACAAGATGGAAACAGGAACATGGAAGGTTAAAAAAGGGCTGGCTCAGATGCTCAAAGGTGGGGTGATTATGGATATCACCAACCCGGAGCAAGCCAAGATTGCCGAAGCCGCCGGGGCGTGTGCCGTGATGGCGCTGGAGCGGGTACCAGCCGACATTCGAGCCGCCGGTGGTGTTGCCCGAATGGCCGACCCGGCGATTATTGAAGCCATCATGAAAGCAGTTTCTATCCCGGTAATGGCTAAATGTCGCATCGGGCATTTTGTTGAGGCTCAGGTTCTGGAAGCCCTCGGGGTAGACTACATTGATGAGTCGGAGGTACTCACCCCAGCCGATGAAAGCCATCACATCTGGAAGCATGACTTCAAGGTTCCTTTTGTTTGCGGCTGTCGTAATCTTGGTGAAGCATTACGCCGTATTGGTGAAGGAGCCGCCATGATTAGAACCAAGGGCGAAGCTGGCACCGGCAACATTGTTGAGGCTGTCCGGCACATGAGAGCGGTCATGGACGGTATCCGCAAGCTGGTGAGTACTCCTCAGGAAGAGTTGATGAGCATGGCTAAGGAACTGGGCGCTTCCTTTACCCTGGTAGAAGAGCTCCACAAAACTGGAAAACTGCCGGTGGTAAACTTCGCCGCCGGTGGCGTGGCGACCCCCGCCGATGCCGCCCTGATGATGCAGTTAGGGGCTGAGGGGGTGTTTGTTGGCTCGGGTATCTTCAAGTCCAGTAACCCGGAAACCAGAGCTAAAGCCATCGTCAAGGCAACCACCCACTTTCAAGACCCGGCGATAATCGCTGAGGTCTCCAAAAACCTTGGGGAGGCTATGCCCGGGTTAGACATCAAACAGATCCCCACCGAACAACTTCTGGCACCCAGAGGATGGTAGTATGAAAATCGGTGTTCTTGCGGCGCAAGGAGCCTTTGCTGAGCATGTTGGCATGCTCCACAGGCTGGAAGTAGACGCTGAGCCGGTCCGTTTATCTCATCATCTCGATGGGCTGGACGCGCTGGTCATTCCGGGGTTTAATGATGCATGTTACCGTTTGTCGGGCACCGACGAAGACTATCTTAGGCTTTACGCCATTAAAGGTGGCTTTCGTAGCAGCGGATAGCAGGTAATGAAAGAAGTGGAAAGGCTAAGAGAATCGATAATTGGCAGCAGGAACCCTAGCCGGCTCTGTAAAGCGATATGTGGTGGAACGGGTTGCCTGGTTCAGAGAGCTGCAGATGTTATCGCTGGTTTCCGGTGGGAAATACAAGAACAAGGGCTAAATACCAAGGTAAACCTTAGGATAACTGGCTGCCCCGGTTTTTGTCAGAGAGGCCCATTGGTTTTAATTGAACCGGAAAACATCAAGGTTAGCAGCTAAAGGAATGAGTAACCAGGAGATTGCGCTTGAGCTTGGTGTTCGCGTTCGCACGGTAAAAGGACACCTAGTAAGTGTTTTTGCCAAGATAAGAAAATTGGAAATAAAGGTGACGGAATGCACCTTATGAAAAACCTCTGTGAGTTCTGCAAATACAAAAAGCGCCGCCTCGGCCAGTTAGCATTCTGCCGGAAGGAGCAAAGATTCGTCAAACCTAGAGCGCACTGTAGGGACTTTGCAGAAGACTTTGCTAAGGAGAGAGATGAACGAGATAACAGCATGATAGATATTAGGTCAAGATGTAGCATCTCTATTACGGACTATTCTTAAACAAGTATCCAGCTTAATCAGCGTCAACTACATCAAGTTAGGCTGCACAAATTGGCGGTTGTATAATCGATCCCGTTATCTGGTAGGATTTGCCGGTTTCGCTAATTAGTGTTACTAATCGCCTGAACCAGTACAGCGGATTTGACAGCCGTGTGGCAAGTGTATTTTTATAGCCAAGGGCGATAACGGATTAGAATCGCCTCATTGAGAGTTGAAGTGGGAAATTCCGGTTAAGAAGAAATGAGGAGGAGAACTATGGCTAGAGCAATAATAGTTTCAGATATGCTACGGGGCTTTATGGAAGAGGACTACGCGCTTTACTGTGGCGCCAGGGCCCGCCGCATTATCCCCAACATCAAGAAACTTCTGGAACAAGAGCTAGCCAAAGGTTCGAAAATATTCTACCTCTGCGACCACCATGATAAGGATGACCCTGAGTTCACCATGTTCCCACCCCATGCCATCGAAGGTACTATAGAATCTGAAGTTATACCCGAGCTTTCCAAATATCCCGGCAAGATAATACCCAAGAAAACCTACAGCTTATTCTACGGCACCACTCTGGAGAAGGAATTAAAAGAACTCAAACCGGAAACGGTAGTGGTATGCGGTGTCTGCACTCATATTTGCGTACTGCACGGTGTATCAGAAGCCAGAGTCCGTGGCTATCCTGTTGAAGTGCCTGTGGACTGCGTCGGTGACTTCGACGAGAAAGCCCACATCTGGGCCCTAGATTACATAGAAAAGGTGCTCGGAGCTAAACTGACCAGGGCCACGGCCGTCGAGTTGCCGAAGCCGCGCTTTGAAACTCCTGCCTCCGTCCTGGCCGGGGACACATCAGACGTTTACTTCGTTCGCACCGTGGAAATCATCAAGAAAGAAGGCATCAACCCCGTAGCCACTATGGAGGTCTTCCCCAGCTGCGCTGGCATACTCTGCGGCATGGAGGAGGTCAAAGCGCTGCTGGGGAAAGCCCTTCCCGAAGACAACCGAGAGGTCTGGGCATTATCCGAGGGTGAGCCTTTCCAGCGGAAGGAAGTGGCCTTGCGCATAACCGCCCCCTATCAGAGCTACGGCGTCTACGAGACAGTTTATCTCGGCATGCTGGCACACTGCAGCGGCTGGGCAACTGCTGCCAAGGAGTGCGTGGACGTTGCGCAGGGGATTCCGATTATCAGCTTCGGCGCCCGCCATGTGCACCCATTGATAGCTGGCATAATGGACTATGCAGCCATTGTCGGCGGCTGCGTTGGCTGCTCCAGCATCTCTGGGGCTAAACTGGCTGGCATCCAGCCAGCAGGCACTATGCCCCACGCCCTGATTATCATCATGGGAGATACCGCCAAAGCTACCAAAACCTTTGATAAGCACATGCCACCGGAAGTGCCTCGCATCGCCCTTGTAGACACCTTCAAAGATGAGCCTGAAGAAAGCATAATCGTCGCCCAGGCACTTAAGGGAAAACTTCAAGGAGTCCGCCTCGATACCCCGGGCGAGCGAGGCAGAGTCACCGCCGACCTGGTCAAAGAGACCAGAGCCAGGCTCGACCTGGCCGGCTTCAAAGAGGTCAAAATCTTCGTCAGCGGTGGCCTCGACCCTGAGCGCATCAGATACTTTATTGATGAAGGCGCACCGGTTGACTTCTTCGGCGTCGGCAGCTATATCAGTGGCGCCAGACCCATTGACTTCACCGCCGACCTCCACGATATCGACGGCAAACCCATCGCCAAAAGAGGCAGAATCCCCGGCATCACCCCCAACCCCAGGCTGAAACGGATATTGTAGCGATAGGCTTCAGTGCTCACCCGTCTCTTTCCTCACTATCAAACCCGCTTAGGTCATCCTGAGGGAGCTCCTCTTTTATGTCATCCTGAGGGAGCGAAGCGACCGAAGAATCTCACTAAAACGGAACTCCACAACTTATGAGATTCTTCGCTGCGCTCAAAATGACAAGGGCAAAGGGCTAGCAATGACAGAGGGGTGCTAAACAATCTCGTCATTCGTATTTATTGGCCTTGAATTTGTTTAGAGTTTAGAAATTCAAATTTAGTATTTCTCCAAAACATGTAATCTCAAGGCTTTAGCCTCGCCCAAACCTCATCCAGCATGCCCCTAAAGGTCTGCCCCCTGCTTGTCATTGCGAGCCGAAGGCGAAGCAATCCAATCATCATTGCCCCACCAGGATTACTTCGGCACCATATGCCTCACAATGACATAATGATGGGCGACCCTAAAGGGTCGCAATTACATCGCTTGGTGAATCAGCCGCTACACTACCCTCTATTGTGTTATAATACGGGACGTATATCTGGTGCCCTTACACGACCGGAATTATCATTAAAATCTGAGTTGACCGATACCATAAAGCCTTTTAAGAAAAAGCCTGAATTTCAAAGGAGGGAACTAGCATGGTTACGAAAGAGAAAAAGAAGGTGATAAACCGGTTGAAATCAATGTATCCGCTTCGAGCCAAGGTAAATGAGACCTATCTAAAGAGCGCCGAAGCTATCAAGGCAGGTAAACCTGCCGTCTGGGCTATGCTCAACTTCTACTACGGCGACCCCATACTCAAAGCTATGGATGTGGAAGTAGTCTATCCGGAAAATTATGGTGCTGTTGCTGCGGCCATGGGAGTTGCCCAGCGATACCTGGAACAGGCTGATGCCGATGGCTTTCCTACACATCTCTGCGGCTACAGTCTGACCAGCCTCGGCTATACATCGAGGATGATGAAGGAATTCAAAGGTGAAGTGCCTCCAGAGGCGCCCTTCGGAGGCATGCCGAAGCCATTATTCCTGCTGTCCTCATCTGCTATCTGCGATGCCAGGTACAAGTGGTTCCAAGCATTGGGCCGTTACATGGATGTCCCGGTATGGCCACTGGAATCACCCAGCCCCGGAGTAAAGGAGTTTTTCATCGAAGGCTCTTTCCAGAGAATGGTTGACTTGGGTGTCAAGCACCTCAGGGATTTCATTGTCTTCGTCGAACGCATGTTAGGCAGGAAAATGGACTGGGCCAAGCTAGATGAGACTGTTAACCTTATGATAGAGGTAAACCGCGTATGGCATGAGGTGAATGAGCTGCGCAAGGCAAAACCGTGCCCGATGCACAGCAGGGACTTCTGGAGCGCCATGCCGGCAGCCCTGTTCCTGGCCGGCGACCTCAAGGATTCGCTGCAGTGCTTTAAAGATATGTATGTTGAGATTAAAGATAGGGTGAATAATCACATAGGAGCTATATCTGAGGAAAAATACCGGCTGGTATTCGCCGAGCTTCCGCCCTGGCATAGCTTAGGGTTTTTTGACAAATTGGCTGAGAGAGGGTGGAACTTCGTCGTCGAGAGCTTTGGCTATCGCCCGCCTATACCTATTGACCTCAGCCAGGTCAAAGACCCCTTGGAACGAATCACCAGATTTAGCCTCCAGTTTTTTGCCGGCTATTATGAAGACGCCCGGCAACAGAATGTGCTCGGTGGCTCCTTCGCTTATCCCTATCTGAAATATGCCAGAGAATGGAAGTGTGATGGGGCAATGCTTCATCCCCTTATCAGCTGCCGCAGCGCCTCGACGCACCTGCCTTATGTCTCAAACATGCTGATGGAAAAGTTGAAGGTGCCGTCACTGAGCATCGAAGGTGATATCGTAGACCTCAGATTGTTTAACCCAGAAGACGCCTTAGCTAAGGCAGAGCCCTTTGAGGAGACCATGGAGCACTACAGAAGAGTGAGGAAACAGGAAGGCTTCGACTGGTAAGAACGCAAACAATTTCAATATAGTGAGGTGTCAGCAATGTCAGACAAAAGCAAAGGGCTGAGCAAAGTCCAGGAAATCTACCGAAACCGGTCGCAAAGAGCTAAAGAACTCAAGGCTGCAGGCAAAAAGATAATAGGCTATCCCTGCGTCTATGTCCCTCTGGAAATGCTCACCGCCCTCGACCTAGTCCCGTACCGGGCATATGGAGACATTAGAGAGGCAGTCACCGAGGCAGATAGAGCTCTACCTACCTCGTTCTGCCCTATCATGCGCACCTGCCTCGATTGTGACTTGAAGGGGAAAAACGACTTCCTGGATGGCATGGTTACTGTCCACTCCTGTGACCCCCAGGAGAAGACAGCCCGTGTCTGGGAATCTTATACGGATTATCCCTACTTCCACTTCATTGATATGCCCAGCACTGTTCGCCCCGAGGCCATTGAATACTTCAAGTCACAACTGACCGACTTCAGGAAAACGCTGGAGGCCTTTACCGGACAGAAACTGTTTGCAGATAAGCTTAAGTCAGCCATCAAAGCTCATAATCAACAGCGCGCCCTGGTACAGCAATTATACGAGCTAACCAAGCCAGTCCCACCGCTTATCTCGGGGATAGAGCTCGTTCAGGTAGTAAAAGCGCTCATGGGCCTGCCTGTAGCTGAGGGGAATGACCTGCTAACTCAGGTTATAGGCGAGGCAAAAAACCGCACCGATGTCCCCAAGAAGAAACCGGCACGGCTCCTTATCTGGAGCAGCTCATTGGATGATACCGATATCATGCAGATATTTGAGACTAAGGCAAATGTGGTGATGGATGAGACCTGCGGCGGCATCAGAGCTTACAGGGGCAGTGTAAAGCTGACCACCGACCCATTGGATGGTCTGGCTGATTACTACATGAAGGAGATTACCTGCGCCCGCACCTTCAGGCAGGCTACCCTCGGCGAGACCAAGAAAAACTATGCCAAAGACATCCAAAGCCGCTTCGGCTACCTCAAAGGCATCGTCAAAGAATGGAAAATCAACGGCGCCATATTGCTGCTCGTCAGATATTGTGACCCCTTTGCTTTTGAAATACCGTCGCTCAAAGACTACCTCGACAGCATCGGCATTCCCAGCACCTACATAGAATATGATTACACCATGGGAGCTTTAGCCCCCTTAAGAACCAGGGTTGAAGCCTTCCTCGAAACACTCAGCTAATCACATCTCTCCAGAGGAAGACCGTCTAGCAATGGGATCAAAGGGGCGAAGCCCCTTTTAAAAATTTCTTCCCTCTCCCCTTTCAAAGGGGAGAGGGATAAAGGATGAGGGGTTGATAAAAGATCTCCAGAGGTCAACTTGTATTTCGCCGGCATCGACATAGGTTCCACCATGACCAAGGTCGTGCTTATGGACACGACTGACAGGATATTGTCTGCCATCAAAGGCCCTACTGGTCCTGAACATCGTCAGCTAGCCAATGAGGTGATGAGAATGGCACTGGAGCAAGCTAATTTGCAACTTGATGACATCTCTTACATCGTAGCCACAGGCTACGGGCGGGTAAATGTCCCTTTCGCTGACGACCAGATAACAGAGCTTTCCTGCCATGCCAGAGGCGTATCCAGCTTATTTCCCAATGTCAGAACTGCCATTGATATCGGCGGTCAGGATGCCAAGTGTATGAAGATAAAGAAAGGCAAGCTAGTCGACTTCGTCATGAACGATAAATGCGCTGCCGGAACTGGCCGGTTCCTAGAAGTCACCGCTGCCACCTTGGGTATCAGGCTGGAAGACATGGGGAATATCTCATTGCAATCTACAAAAAAAATCCACATCAGCAACTTATGCACCATCTTTGCCCAGCAGGAGGTGGTAGCACTGCTGTCTCGCGGGGAAAAGCTGGAAGATATCATAGCCGGACTTCACGATGCGCTGGCCAGCCGGGTGGCGGCACTGGCACGGCGGCTGAAAGTAGAACCTGACGTAGTGCTTACCGGAGGCGTGGCCAAGAACATCGGCATAGTTAAGGCGATGAAAGAGAGTTTGGGCTGCGAACTCCTCGTCCCAGAAGAGCCTCTCCTCACCGGGGCGATAGGGGCTGCCATACTGGCAAAGGAAATCTATATAAAAGCAAGGGCAGAAGGCGAGACCATATTGACAAAGCCACGCCGTCTGGAAAAAGCAACCTTTTTCCACTAAGCAGGTGATTATGATTTGGTTCATAGCAGTGCTCACCGAGGCTAAAGCCTCGGCGCTACATGTTTTTGGACAGGCATGAAAGTCCTCTTTAAAGTCTGTCCACTTTCGGGCAAAATGTAAAGAGAAATAAATATTTTTGCATTTTTATCTGTCATTTTGATTTTTGACCTTTGATTTTTGATTTTTTATGTAGTGCCATGCTGGGCGAAGCTAAAGCCTCGTCACTACTAGGAAGAAACCTATGACTTGGTTTATGGGTATCGACATCGGCTCGGCATACAGCAAGGGAGTCATAATTTGTGATTCCGGGCTTGCCGCTCACTATGTAATCCTTTCCGGAGCCAATTACCAAATTGCAGCCGAGACGATAAGGCAGGAGCTCCTGAAGCAAGTTAATCTGGCTCAGAGCGATATAACCGATACTGTGTCAACCGGGACTGGCGCTGGCAATGTCCCTTTCGCCAGCCGACAAGTCAGTGACATAGTCTGCACTGCCAGAGGCATAAACAGTATCTTCCCCCAGGTTAAGACAACAATCGAAGCAGCGGGGCAGTCCACCAAGGTGATACGCATAAACGAACAGGGAATGGTGACCAATTTTACCGTCAGCGAAAAATGCGCTGCCGGCAGTGGCCGGTTTATTGAAGTCATCGCCAACGTGCTGCGAATAGATTTAAAGGACTTCGGCTCGCTTTCTCTCAAGTCCAAGAACCCAATCACCTTTGGCACCGGTTGTGCCGTTTTCGGCGAATCAGAGGCCATCACCAGAGTTACCGAAGGCATCCCTAAAGAGGACATCGCCGCCGGAGTCAATAAAGCCCTAGCTAGTAAGATATCCTCACTGGTCAAGAGGGTCAAGCTGGCAGAACCGTGCGCTATCTGCGGTGGTGGCGCTCTCAACACCGGCCTCGTCAAGACCATAGAACAGGAACTAAATATACAACTCCTAGTCCCCCCCCATCCACAAATCATCACCGCCCTAGGCGCCGCCGTAATCGCCAGAACCTCAAACCTCAATAACTAACAGAGCTAACGTCGTGGAAAAATCGCCTATCACAAATTGACATGTAGACTCGACCCTTTAGGGTCGAGTTCAGCGAGGCTAAAGCCTCGCTGCTACATTTTTCCAATACAACTGAGCTCACCGTAAGCCAACATAATGTAGCTGTGACCCTTTAGGGTCGCCTGGGGCAGAGCTTTGGGCTTCACAAATCTATTAGTACAGTTTCTGTCTCAACCTCTGGATACAAAGCGTCTATATCCTGCTGGATTTCTATCGTCCTCTTCAAGGCAGTGATTACCTTGCAATAATGTCTGATGTCATCAGGAGATAAAGTTCTGCCCTTTCTGTCTTTAAGCCATTCCTCAGCGACTGGATAGCCGCCGATTTGATATTCCCAAACCTCCTCTTCCACGCCTTCAAAATACTGTGACATGTTGATGTAGATTCGCTTTTCTTCCCGATTATAATTTCGTTTCTCCGCTTTGCAATCGCCGCCGCCTTGTAATTTGGCGATGGGACTATCCAACTCTGCCGACCTCATCAGATGTAAATCAGCCAGTCTCTTGCCATGTTTGCCGATTTTTAGGAACAGGTCACAATCTTTGGTGAAGGGCACTCTGGGGAAATCTATCTTCAGAAACTCGGCATATTTGCTGCGGTAGCTGGTAGCGTAAAGGACACCGTAGATGTAATAAAATATCGCCTCCGGCGTCGGCTCCTCACCATAAGCCTCGGCTAGCGATTTCACAAGTTCGGGATTGAGGTTCGGCTTTCGCTCACCTGACTCCAGATGGCTAAACATGTCCTTTTTGTCCGCATCTGGATAGAGGTAAAGGGGGAAAATATCTGCGATACCGCGATTGCTGATGAAAATCCTGGACTCAGTAACAGAGTCCGACACCAAAACATAGTTATAATCTTTTACATCGTAGGCATATTGTCTCATCCCAACAAGCCCTAAATTTTGCTGCATCATGTGGCGCATGACTTCTTTACGTGAACGTTCAATAACCTCGTCGTGGTAGAAAATCCAGCGAACGTCAAAGGGACGATAAAGTATTTTCGTTATCGCCTTCTCCCACTCATTGTCTTTGCTGACCTTTTCCCGAGCCTGATTTAGCTTCCAGCTCTCCTTATCCTTTAGACCAAAAGTCTGTTTGATAACCTCGTCAGGCAAAGACTTATCTCTAAAAGTCCTTATCCGTCTCTTCAGTGCCTCTTCCTCAAAATCAATAACAAAGGCATCTCTCGAAGTTACTACGCCAACACTGTTCACCAGGAAAATATCCGTTACTTTGAGATATTTGCTGTAAGTGCCAAGGAGTCTCTCATCTCTGGGAACAAATAGATAAAATTCAGATTTAGGCTGGATTCCCTGCCACCTTGTTGTTTTAACATCATTTGCTAAAAGCCAGTCTTCCTTGACTCCCCGCAAGCCCCAGCACTCGGAGTGGAAAACCTTCTTCTCCAGCCCCTTCTTTTTAACGAAAAGGGCGATAGCAACCCCCTCCCTGATGTCAAAGACATTCTCGTCTTTTGAGCCATCAGGACATTTTTCCTTCTTCCAGGTGTTGCCGTGCAAATCGAGCAGGTAAATCTCATCGAAGCTGTTCATCAACGACTGCCTCATGCCGCGAAAGGTCGGGGTGTCCAGATAGCTGTGGTCGGTGATAAAGCCTAAAATACCCTCACCAGCGGCATCTAGCTTCCACTGAGCGAAGCGGATGAACTTAACATAGTCATTCTGAAGCCACTTCGGGTTTTTCTCGTCCAGCCACTGGCCATCGACTAACTTGTAGTCTTCTATTAACTCACCAATCCAGGTTCTTTGTTTTATCTCCATCTTCTTTTTTGCCTTTTTAATTTGGGGAACCAGTTTATAGTAGCCGGTATCCTCATCAGGCTGGATTCGATAACCAGTTACATACATATTATCCTTAAGGAAAGTCACAAGCTTTTTGCTGGCATTTGCCGATATTCCCGAATATGGCGGATTGCCCAGGATAATAAGGATAGGCGTCTCCTTCTTGACCCTGCCGGCAAGGTGCGATTCCTCAGCCAGTGATGACATGCCAGGAAGCGCTGTCTGCTCCAGCTCCTCCATCTCCAGGCTATTGGTTAGATACAGCTTAAAGCGCTCGTCTTTTTGCAGCTTATAGCCCAGCTCTTCGAGCAGGAATGACATCTTCAGGTGCCCCACAGAGTACGGAGCCATCATCAGCTCAAAGGCATAGAAGTTATTCAAAATATGGTCTTTGATGAATTTCTGCTTACCGCCTTCACCATATTTATTGATAAACTCCTGAACCGCCGCTTTGCTTGCCTCGGCAAGAAAAGTTAACGTGCCCGCAGCTGGGTCGAGGACAGTAACCGAACCATAAGCCAGCCCATCTGCCCTGCCAAATCGCTCCTTGAGTAGAATGTTCACCGAGCGGACAATATAGGAGACCACCGCCTCTGGTGTGTAATAAACGCCTCTCCTTTTCCTCTCTTTGGGGTTGTATTTGGCCAGAAACGTCTCGTAAAAATGGACGATGGGGTCGCTGCCTTTGCCTTCGTGATAGAACTGGTGCAGTATCTTACTGACGTCAGCCACTGCCAAGACTGCAGATATATCGTCCACACTCCACTCCATTTGCTGAGGCAGGTCTCCCCAAGATATAAAATGGAAAACATCCCGTAAAATCCCTATTGTTTCCGGTATGTAATCATAAGCCAGCTTACGATTAAAACCGTTTTCGCACCTGGTGCGGGCGGCAAAGAGCCCGTAGGTAATAGTCTGGGCATATAAATCGGCAAAGGCTTCCTTCGTTAAGCCGCCGATGAGGTATTTTTGAAAGGCTTCATAGAAGCCGAGAATAAAGCCTGCCCCCTTCTCCTCTTCCTCACGCAGTTCCTCTATAACCACCTGCTCCTTCAAGAACCTCGTCCTCTTTGCCAGTTCCACAGCTAAAGATTTTGCTGAATATGTTTTGGGTAACGAGAAGGCAAAAAACTGCTCCAGAAGTTTCAAGAACTTATCCTGGTTTTCAATCGGTGGGATAGTCCTCAATTGATGCAGAACAAAAGGCCTGCCAATCGAAACTTTATCAACCAACTGCCCATTACGATAGCGCCTGAACTCAAAGAAGTTGGTTAAAATGAGGTTCGGAAATGTATTTTTGTAACGTTTTAGCTGGTCGGTGGTCTCAATATGGTCGAGGTTTTCTACGGTTGGCGGTTTTGCCTCAATATAGCCGACGATGCTCTGTTTGCCATCCCAGATTCTGAAATCGGGATTGCCGGCTTCGGTCTTCTTGGGTAATGTGGTGATTTGAATATGTTTCTTACCAATTGAGCCGGCAAACTCTTACATAAGCTTTGCCAAGCTACCATAGTAGCTATTCTCGGTAGCGTCGCCTGTCTTCCCCGTCTCATATATGCTCTTAATGTATGACTCCAGCACCTCTTACCCCCAATCTTTGCTACTATATCTGCTATTATATACCAAACTTTAACCAAAATGTGCATTCCATATTTCACACACATGTAATTTGAGGCTCTAGCCTCGCCAGAACCCGTCAAAACTCCACCCCACAGGCGACCTTAAGAGGTAGCCACTCCAATAACTAACAGAGCTTCCGACTCGAAAAAAGGCCAATGGCAATGAAATTCAGCGGTCAGGAGATTGACGGAATGTGCTAGAATATGCGTAACCTACGCAGACGGAGGGCAATGGTGAGATTCATTATGCTTATTTTAGTTGCTTTCTTGGTTTTGGGATTATTAACGACAGGTTTCATGCTTGCGCCGTGCCAAGCAACTGCCTCAAATTTCTCCGCAAATAAAGCTACCTCCACCATTGCAAATGCCACTTTATCCAGTGAAGAAACCACCCCGAGCAAAGCCGCTTTCCAAACTTCATACCTTTCACTGTCAATCACAACCGATAAGTCCGTATATCTGACCGGTGAGACTATTAACATTACCGTCAGCACAAGTGCAATCAATACGCATATTCGTGTGCAGGCTCAGCTTCCAGATGGTTCCCAAGAAACAGTCGGCAACTTCACCACCAACACAACGCATACGCTATCTTGGACAGCGCCTTCAACATCCGGATATATAAGATTCATTTGTGAAGGCGATGCTATCGTGGAGGTATGGGACTATTGTACCAGATACGTATGTGTCGACTCAGATTGTCACTGGGATACTTACCCTTGTCTCCGGTCGATATCAGTAACGGGCAATGCTTCCTCTGACATTCGCGTTTTCAGCCGGACTACGTCCATATCAGGCAGCGTCACTGATACCAATCAACGGCCAATCCCCGGGGCTACTGTCCATACTCTTAATGCCAGACAGGACACAACCGCAAACAGCGATGGGCATTACGAATTCAGCTCCTATCAGCTCAGCAATAACTATAACCTAATCAACCAGATACCCACGGTTACAGAAACTGTATCTGTCGAGGCAATCGCCTGTGAACCACAGCCGGGTAAAACCATACAGGTCCAGGCCGAGCGTGGTGCTTCAGATGTCAATTTCACTCTGAAACGTTCTTTCTATCCGCCGGACATCGATTTATCGGAGTTCACCTTCGACGCTTTTTCCGGTTGGGAAGAAGCCAAGCAACCCTCTACATGGCAGAATATCTTGGGAATTACCATAGATGGGCCGGTGGAGCCGAGAAAGTTGCTATATGGAACAAAGGAAATATCGCCCCCGTTGTTCAATATTGGCAATAAGAAACTGTACCTCATCACCAAGCCGGAGTTCGGCCGCTATTTCCTGGAGCTCCAAGGCGCTCAGCATACCGAATATACAGTTGCTGCTGCCACAACCTTGAACAGCTTTTACTTCGAGCCGGTGAGCGTAAGCGGAGGAATTGAAGCCAAAGATGGCCAGCGTCTTAGACTCATGCTCAATCCGGACAGGATGGAGCTGAAGGTCATTAAGCCGCCTTCTCTACTTCTCATCATTATTCCAACAGTTGTCGGGCTTGTCGGTGGCCTCGTAGCTGCCTACTTTCTCACCGGTGGAAAATTCCGGGGCCTGAAATTGCCATGGCTGAGGAAGACAATTCAGGGAAGGGCTCAAGAAAAAACCCGGAGAAAAGGCCGAGGTAAAAAGGGCAAAAAGAAGTAGAACGAAGGCACGCGTAAAAGCGGGAAAATAGGCGGGTATAGGCTGATGAACAGAAGCGGCGGCAAGGCAAGCTTGAGAGTCTGGGGAAGCCCTGAAAATAGCAAAGTCGTTATCTATATAGACAAACAAGCCTACGATGATATTCATCGGCACGGGGCAGCCAACCATCAGCGAGAGGTAGTCGGTATCCTCCTGGGCAATGTCTCTGAAGACAGCACCGGCAAATATCGAGTTGACATCGTCGGTATAGTTAAGTCGGAATCGGCTCCCGGGAATCGGACTCAGGCGCAGTTCACTCATGAGGTCTGGCTACAGCTTGTAGAATCAGCGCAGAGAAACTATCCCAACCAGAAAGTTGTCGGCTGGTACCATACACACCCCGGATTTGGCGCTTTCATGTCCGATGATGACGTAAATTCCCATCGCCTTGCTTTTTCACACCCCTGGCACGTAGCTGCCGTGTGTGACCCCATAAAAAATGAGCTCTGCTTTTTCGGTTGGGATGGCTCAGAAATAAAGGCAATCAAGGGCTTCTACACCTACGAAGCCCCGGTTAAGGAACCAGAGCCGTTACCTCGCCCAGAGAGGATGACACCATCGCAAAGGAAGATACCGGCTTTTCTTATACCTGTTCTGGCACTCTTTCTAGCTCTGTTTACTATTGTAGGACTTGCCTTAACCGTCTGGTTGCCGGGCGACCAGAGGAAAACAAGCCAGCCACCGTTCAAAGATTTTCCAGCTGCCGTCGTCTCGTTCCGTAATGAGGAAAAAGGGGAGATATATCATTATTATTTGATTCAAAAGAACGGTGAGGTCTGGCGTCACACACTGAACAAGCCTGAGCCGTGGGATAAGGAGAAATCCTTACCCATCGCTTTAAAGGAGATTGCGGAACAACCCACTGCTAGTATACAAAAGGGCAGCGGCGACACTATCGGTGTCCTAAAAATGCAAGCTAAAGATGAAACTGGAAAGCTTTGGATCTTGAGCACTTCCATTAGCAACATCGGCGAGATTACAGAGTGGCAAAAAACGGAGCCAAGCACAACACCGCCAGCAGGCATTTCGCTTTCCATCTCTGAGAAGTATTTGCTCTTCGGCACAACCAAAAACACAATATCCTTACAACTATCCTTCATCGGCAGCGGAAACCTCTCCTGGCGCATTTCATCTGAATTGACTGGGATAAAGGTGGACAAGGAATCTGGCGTCGGTAATGCTACCATCAACGTTACGGTAGAGCGTAGCGAACTCAGCCCGGGAGATCACCTGGATAAAATCATCTTCAGTTATGATGGTGACAAAAAGACGGAGGAGGTGCTCACTTTCGTTTCAGTCGTTTCAGTAACCGAACCGGTGCAAAAGATGCCCAGCTTCAGTATTATTTCTGTAAAAGATGAAAACGATGACGGAAAAATTTCGCGGGAGGGCGAGAAAGTTTTGGTTCTCGTACAGAATGTGGGGCAGAGTTCTGGTCAGGCTGAAGTTTCAATCGATCCCAGCGAAGTTTTTGCTATTGTGGAGTCACCTGAAACTCAAGAATTAAAGCCTGAAGGGGAATTTGAATTTGTATTTCGGCTTAAACCAAAGACTATGAGAAGCGGAATCAGCGAGAACTTAGTCTTCAGGGTAAAGAATCTAACCTCAACCAGCGACGAATATGATGAAGAATCAGAACGTTTCTTCGCCCCATAGTGATACCTCGGGCGGCATTCAAGGCCGCTACGATACCCTCAAGCTCATCCCCTGGTGGGACCAGGAAAAGGTAGCTAACGCCCGAGTGATGGTGGTCGGTGCCGGCGCTCTGGGAAATGAGATTTTGAAAAACCTGGCACTCGTCGGTATCGGCCATATACTTATAGTTGACTTCGATGTCGTTGAAGCCGCCAACCTTACTCGCTCCGTACTATTCCGAGCCGAGGATATCGGTAAGCTGAAGGCCGAGTTAGCCGCCCAGCAGCTGAAAGAGCTAAACCCAGACGTTAAGGTCGCCTCGATTTGCGGCGATATCACCACCGATGTCGGCCTCGGCGTCTTCCGCAGCATGGACGTCGTTTTAGTTGGCGTTGATAACTTTGGCGCCAGGATTTTCGTCAATCGTGCCTGCTTCAAGGTGGGCACATCCTGGATTAATGGTGGTATTCAGGAATTGGTCGGAGAATTCCATGTCTATATACCCGGTAAAGGTGCCTGTTACGAGTGCAATCTACCCAAGGAAGCCTACAAAGAAATGAAACGCCGCCTCTCCTGCCTGCTGCCTGTCGAAGAGATGGAACAGGGCAGAGTTCCGACAACACCCACCATCGCCTCCATCATCGGCGCGCTCCAGGTACAAGAAGCCCTTAAGCTTATCCACGGGCATGAAGTTGCCGGCGGCAGCGGCCTTATTTTTAATGGACTGACCAACGACTATTTGCCGGCTAACTTTCCCCTAAACGAAAGATGCCTAAACCATAATCCACTCAAATCCGTTATTTCTATTGAGAGGGGGGCTTCCGACAGCACCTTCGGTGATCTGCTGAATATGGCTGAAGAGAAACTAGGTTCTGGGGCAGTTATCCGATTGGATTTTGACCTCATTCTTAAAGCGACCTGCACTTGTGGTTACTCCGAGCACATTCTAAAGCGACTCGACAAACTCAGCTCAGATGAACTGAGGTGTCCCAATTGCAAAAAACTTATGCAACCACATATCACGTCCAGTGTCAGCAATGCCACACCATGGTTTCTGGACAAGACTTTGTCCCAAGGACAAATACCGCCATTCCACATCATTATGGCAAGGAACACAACAGCTACGGCTAGCTTCGAACTTGACGCAGACAGAGACAAAGTATTAAATTTCACATGAAAGGAGGAACAATTTTATGGAAGAGATGGAGATAAAACTAGTCCGCCTGTGTCCCAACTGTGGTCCCGTTACTGACTACAATGCCGACTTAAAGTGCAAGAACTGCGGACAGTACACAAAGGAAGAAGTCATTGCCGGCGAAGTAGGCATAGGGCCAGCGGCAGCAGTCGCGGAGCAGGAGGAACGCTATGGGCGGAAAAGAATGTGCCGTGAGTACGGAAAAGAAATAGATATGAATGCCAGATTGTGCCAGTATTGTGATATAAACATACCTGACAGCCGTGTCTCAGCTAACACAATTACAGCCCTGGCTGTCATTCCCGGCATTTTCGGATTACACGGCCTCGGTCACATAACTTTGGGCAGAATCGCCATAGGTTTTCTTATTCTCTTTGCTGGTCTGGCTCTCATCGGCGGCTTGATAGCCTGCGCCGTGATGTATTACTACTACCTGGAACCAACTTACATAGCCCTGATTGCCATACTGGCCGTTGCCTACATCTTTCTGTTTGTATGGCAAGTTATGGATGCCAGCGCTAGCGTTAGCAAACACAATCGAGCTTATGAGAGCCATAAAGTGACTTAAGGCGGAGTATCAAAGCCATGACAGCAGTGTTTATCCTAGCCCTATGTGTAGCTGGCTTTCTGTTCGGTTTCATAGTCCTATACACAATGCGTCATCGATACAGCAAGGCTAAGCCAGCAAGTCAAGATATAATTGGGAATACGGAGGAGACACCTTGTCTCTGGTGCGGCAAAAAGGAATACAGCTCCAGAAACCCGTCTTTCACCTGCCCCAAGTGTGGCACAATACATCACCGGTCATGCTGGGAAGAATATGGAGGCTGCACCACCTGGGACTGCCCTCTGGCACCAACGGAAGAAGCCAAAGAAGTGGCCTGATAATTTAGCAGGTTAATACAAATGAAGGAGGTGGCTTAAGAATGAGAGTATATATCTGGGACTTTACCCATGACCGCTATTATCCAGCACTAATCTCCGAACATGCCACAGTTGGGAGGCTGCTTTCGCAAATTACACCGCAAATAGTTAAGGAGCGGGGGCCAGGAAGACAAACGGTCGCTTATCTTCAGAAAACTGGTGAACAATTATTCCGCAATCCTCAAGGACGCTACATAAGAAGAGGCGGAGTCTCACGATACTGGACACTTCACCCATGGCAGACGCTGGCCTCGGCCGGCGTCGTTGAAAATGAGATACTGGTGCTATGCTATTTCATACAACCGGGTGTAGTAGTCGCCGATTTGCAAGAGCGGCTGGCTCAAGAATATGAATGGCTCAAGGAACTAGCCTCCAAATCTGACCTTATCGAGGTCGAACCTACAGAGGACGACCCTCCCACAAAATACCGCGTCACCCTTAAGTGCAAAGGCATGATGCTTCACCCCGCTAGCGGGAAACCATGTCTCACAGCCAACCATATTATGGAGATCTACTTACCTGCTGGTATACCTGGCTATCCCAATGAAGCACCTTATGTCCTCTGTCTCACGCCCCATTTTCATCCCAATATCAGCCCCGAAAACAACATGGTGTGCATCGGCATAGAACGAGACTGGGAGAGCTCACTGGACATCGCCTGGCTGGTTACGCACCTGGCAGACATGATCACTTACCGAGTCTATGGTTTTGAGAAACCTTACAACCAGAAAGCGGTAAAGTGGGCTAAAGTCAACAAGGCAAGACTACCGCTGGACACGCGTCCTTTATTTAAAGAAGACGTAGCGGTAGCCATACCTTCTAAAAAAGCTGAAGAGGCAGAGCTCTCCTTTGAGAAACCTGTTGAGGTGGCAAGGGTAGCTGTAAAGTCAACTCGGTCGGTAAAGGCAAAGCGAGCAACAAAAAAGGCCGCAACAAAAGGCAAGCAGCAAAAGACAAAGCAGGCAGCAAAGGCCAAATCTCCCAAACGAAGCACTGCACGCAGTATGCGAAAATAAAGCACCATCAGGTCTTTACCGGAGCATAGCAAAAGCACGACCAAGGAAAGGAGGAAAGAGAAAACAAAAAATGGAAAGAGAAAGAGCTAGAGAAAGGAGGAGACAATGAAAATAAATAGGCGAACGCTATACATTATGCTCCCGATTATTGTTTTGGCTTTGCTTGGGGCTTTCTTTGCCGGATGCGCCTGCGTCCCACCGGGAACAATGCCCCCGGTGTGCCAGCAATGGTATGAAAAAGGGAAGACAGAAGGTTACGACAGGGGTTACAACGAAGGTTACAGCAAGGGCAAGGAGGACGGTAAGACGACCGGATACAGCGAAGGTTATACTAAAGGACTGGATGAAGGCAAAAAGCTATGTCCGGAATGTCCGAAATGCCCAGAATGCCCTCAATATCAATATCCCTATTACTATCAAAATCCGTATCCATACTACTATCCATATAACTATTACGGATACGGAGACTACTCGACCGGATATAACGATTGTAAGCAGAAGTTCTGCATTCAGTGCCCAACCTGTCCGCTCTGCCCTTAGCCAGCACTCAGTTTAAAATCTCAACAAGTTGCCTTACATCTGAACAGACGCAGGGGCAGATCTCGAGGTCTGCTCCTGCCTTTTTTTCTATGAATACATCAAAAATAAAAAGTTAAAAATCAAAATGACAAATAGAAATGCAAAAATGCTATGTATTGCTCTTTAGAGTCAGAATGGGTGAACCTTGTCCTTTTTGACTTTTGACTTGTCATTTTGCCTTTTGGTATTTAACTTTTACATTTCCACACAATGCCTTGGCATTTTGTTGAAAAAGGGGTAAAATCAAGAGCGTCGGCTGGTCTGGGTTGCGACATAGCCCACTATTAAAGTTAAGCAAAAGGAGGAGAAAAATGTTAGAGGTATTTTTAACCCAAGAGCAAAAGAAGTTCAAACAGGAGGTGCAGGATTTCGTCAAGAGCGTACCACGACAGCTTATCATCGACATGGACGCCGATAAAATCAAGTTCCCCTATGAATTTGTCAGGGAGGCAGGGAGGAGAAATCTGCTTGGACTCAGGTTTCCCAAGAAATACGGTGGCAGAGAGCTGAAATGGGTGGACGAAATCCTCTACATAGGCGAGATCAATAAGCTAGGCGTACCTTTTGCCTGTCTCTGCTCAGTGGTCTCTATCGTTGGCGAAGGGCTGAATTTGTTCGGCACCGAGGCCCAGAAGCAGAAATATCTCAAACCCCTTATAGCAGGTACACAATGGGCTGGCGAGGCGCTTACTGAGCCCAGAGGCGGCTCTGACTTCTTCGGCGCCACCACCGTGGCTCGAAAGAAAGGCAATAACTATTACCTCACCGGGCAGAAGCGCTTTGTCGTCGGCTCTGAAGGCGCCGACTTCTTCCTGGTATTCGCTGTCACCAACCCCGGAGCCGGCCGAGATTCAATCAGCGCCTTCATCGTGGAGAGGGATATGGGTGTAGAGGTGAGGCACGTCTATGGCCTGATGGGCAGCCGAGGTACGGGCACAGGAAGGTTGGTCTTCCGAGATGTCCCCGTGCCAGAGGAGAATCTATTGGGGAAGGAGAACGAGGGAGCGAAGATATTCTACAAGCTGATGGTGCCAGAAAGGCTTCTTTCCGGCGGCGTGGGCGGCTCCAGAGCTATCCTGGAGATAGCCGCCAGATATGCCAACAAGAGGAAAGCTTTTGGCCAGACCATAAGAAACTTCGAGGGAGTCAGCTTCAAGATCGCTGATTGTGTAACCAAGCTCGATGCCGTCAGCGCCTTGTCCTACGCTGTAGCCAAGACAATAGATGACGGCATAGGTACCCCGGGTTATCAAAGGAGATTGGTGTCCGAAGTCAAGAAACTGGCAACCCAAACGCATTGGGAAGTAACAAACGACGCCATGCAGATTCTCGGCGGCATCGGATACACCAATGTCTTCCCTGTGGAACGGGCGCTGAGAGAAGCCAGGCTAGCCATGATATGGACCGGGACTAACGAGATCATGAATTTAATCATCCAGCATGAATACTACAAGGAAATCCTGGGTCGCGGCATCGAGGGTAGAGACATTGAAGCCGATGTTTCGCTTACCGAAGAACAGCTTGCTGAGGAGAGGATTTACGAGCCTGAACCAGTGCCCACCACACCATGAGACCCGGCAAAATCCCGAATACTCCTCGGACATCATCTGCCCACAGATAACCTTCCGCAGAGATGCATGTAGCCACGAGGCTTTAGCCTCGTGACCACGACCCTGAAGGGTCGTGGCTACATTAGTTGACACATGATCTATTCCGGACTATAAACACGTCGTTGCGACGTGTTAGAGATGCAGTTCTTTTCTTTCCTTAGGTGTCATCTGCCCACAGCCTGTCTCATTAGTTCTGGCAAGATGACAATTTGATTGAACAGGCATTTATAAATCCAATACAGTACTTGAAAAGGCATATATAACGGAGAAGCGGGCGAAAAACAAGAATT
>Ga0315282_10000572_pt1 | contig 72160 bp, 63 predicted proteins | sample YL17G07_20_MG_FD_203693 | JGI IMG/M metagenome (GOLD analysis project Ga0315282, IMG submission 203693) | Sediment microbial communities from Yellowstone Lake, YNP, Wyoming, USA - YL17G07_20 | ecosystem: Environmental > Aquatic > Freshwater > Lake > Sediment | place: USA: Wyoming | collected... | reverse complement strand
GTATTGATGGAAAGAAAGTGTCCATATTTTCCTCCTTGTAAGATTTTTGTTATCAAATCTAATAACAAGGAGTTGGATGTTTTCTTTCCCATTTTTTCAGTTATTTAAAACTGCGAAAGTATAGTTTCCTACTTCTATAACTTTATCTACAATCCGCTCAGTTGTTTGTCCTGCTCCTGTTCCTGCATCAAGAATAAGTTTACCAGTAAAATTAACTCCATCGAAATAATACTCTACTAATGACTGTTCTGTAGTCTTTTGTGGCATGAATGCTCTCCTACTGTATGGATTTAAACTTACCGATTATAACTCTTATAGCAGTTTCAACGCCAGATACTATATTTTCTAATGACATGCTTGGCTGTAGTCGCCGTGACGCACCAACAGTCACTTGCTGTGGTAACATAGGAATATGTATAAAGCCTGCCATGATGTTTAAATTCTGCTGTGATATGTAATGTAGGATATTATACATAATGTGATTACATAGATCCGTACCAGCATGACAGGAGATTGTAGCAGGTATACCGATCTTAAGAATTGCATCAACAGTTTCTCTAACCGGAATAGTGGCAAAATAGGCAGTCGGCGCATCCCCGATTATTAATTCAACATCCCAGCGATCTGTGCCATCTGGATTCTGTATTTCAATGCTCTTAAGATTGACAGCTATTCGCTCTACGCTTAAAGCAGTGGAGGGAGATTCTCCAAGAGATAATATAGCTTTCGGTTGGACCATCTGGATTTGTTGAGAGACTTGATCAATGTCCTTTCCATAAACAACTGGAACAGCAATACTTTCTATTTTGTATCCATCAATTTCCCGGTTGCAGAAATGTTTAGCCACTTCACAAGAAGAATTCAGACTGCCTTCTTTCATCGGCAGGAATCCTGTTAGCAATATAGTATCCATTTTTGCCTCCTCACATAGTAAACCTATGCTCTGTTTCTGGTGGCTTTTCCATTACTTCCTCCAGTCTTTTCAGGAGTTGGAGTAACGTTTTTCGCTCATCTTCGCTTAGTCTGCCTATGGTATCGCACCAGAAGCTCTCCTCATCCTTTGGAATTCTCTCGAAAATATCAACCCCTTTCTGAGTAAGCTTTATAAGTATTTTTCTAGCATCTTGGGGATAAGGTTTTCGCTTTACCCACCCATCCCTTTCAATACGGTCAACAATTCCACTTACAGTGCTTTTGGCCAATCCTAGATGCTGACTAAGTTCTTTTATGCCTAAACCGTTGGGATAATGCCAGAATAGATGTTGGAGTACCTTATATTGTGCTACCGTCAATTGGTAAGGTTCTAAAGTGCGATGAAATCTTGAATGAATAGCGTTTTGAGCAATTCGAAGCACATTAATAATTTCCTGAATATTGTCTTTGTTATTCATATCATCTCTTTTCTTTCTTCCACAAATGTTAGTATACGAATGTTCGTATGCGAATGTTCGTATGACAATAATATCATGAAACTATATTAAAGTCAAGATTTTTTTAATAATTGGCAAGCTTCAATTCATTTTGTGTTGTGAATCAAATTATCAGCTTCTAGTTGCTTATTGCCGAGTCTTATTTTCAGTTCAAATACAGAAGTTTTTAATATTTCAACGTATTCATAGGGAATTCTAATATTTCCTAATGTCCTTCTGCTGTTCTCGAAACCATGATAATCTGACCCGCCAGTTATAAGAAGATTGTGATGTTTTGCCAGATCAATATAATAATTTGAAAGCTGTAAAGTGTGATATGAATGGATAGCCTCGATCCCCATCAAACCGTAAGAGATAAGCTCTCCTAAAACGTCACGTTTTAACATGCTTGGGTGTGCCAGAACTGGTATCCCTTCCGCATCCAGAATCAGATTTATAGCTTCAGACGGAGTAAAAGCTTCTTTTGGTATATATGCAGGCGCATTATTGCCAATAAATCTATCAAAAGCCTCTGATATTGTTTCAGCGTAACCGTTTTTCACAAGCGCTACCGCAATATGAGGTCTGCCAACGTAATTTGAGTCTGTCTGATTGAAAACTTCGCTTTGCTGTATATCCATGCCCAACTGTTTCAGTCTGCCAATCATCTGCAATGCACGTATTTGCCGTGCTTCTCTGAATTTACTGAGCCTTTTAAGCAGTTGATCTTTTTGCCAATCCAAAAAATAACCAAGTATATGAATCTCCTCGCCTTCGGATTCTGCACTCAATTCTAATCCGGGTATAATCTCAACGTTGTAACGCTTTCCCGCCGATAGTGCTGGTTTAATGCCTTCAAGCGTATCGTGATCTGTTATTGCTATGGCTGATAATCCGTTATGATTGGCTTGTATTACGATTTGCTCTGGCGAAAGTACGCCGTCAGATCGATCCGTGTGCAAATGCAAGTCAGCATATTTAGTGCGGTTTGTTTTATTTCTAAAAAGGTAACTCATATCTTATACTAACCTGATTTCCTAAAATGTCATCAATCCCATTTTTTAGCGTAGTGCCAACGAGGCGTTCAAATAAGGTAACTTTTGGTCTCTTTCTAATAATTTTTGGTTTACCTTTAATCCCGCTTATCTTTGCGGTATAATTAATAGCATCTTCAAGATCACCCAATTCATCAACGAGTTTGTACTGTAAAGCCTGCCTGCCTGACATCACTCTACCGTCTGCAATACTTTTGATCTGCTCTCTGGTTAGATTTGTGTGTTTGCGCCCTTCAAAAACGGCGTCAAGAAATTGATTGTACGTATCGTCAACCATTCCTTGAAATAGTTGTCTTTCTTCTGGGGTCAAATTGCGATATGGTGAGCCGGAGTCTTTGTATTCTCCGCTTTTAACAACTTCTCTGTCAATGCCAATCTTCTTTGTAAGCCCTTCCAGCTTTGGGAAATTCATTATAACCCCGATACTTCCTGTGAGTGTCCCGGGATTCGCAAATATTCTATCCCCGGCACAAGCGATGTAATATCCTCCCGAAGCCGCTACTGACCCCATTGAGACGACTACCTTCTTTTCGACCTTGTTCAGTTCACTGTATATCTCCTGGACTGGCGCAACGACACCGCCGGGGGAGTCTATCCTCAATATGATGGCTTTTACAGAATTGTCGTCTTTATATCTTTGTATGTCGTCAATTACGTCCTGTGAACTGGCTATCGCACCGGGTATCTCTATGAGAGCTAATTTATCTCCAACTGGTTCACCGCCGGCAAAAAGACCCGACGAAAACAATATAATCGTGAATAGTATCAGGAATATTCCACAGTATATGAGTATTCTAGCGATCCTATTTTTTTCCATTTCATTACCTCTATTGCTTGACCAGATTTGTTTTATATTTAATAATAGCACACGGATTGACACAGATGTGACGGATTTTCACGGATTTTATTAGTGAGAATTTATCACATATTTGAAACTAAACATCACTGACTATCATTCATTGATCACTATTTTAATCAGTGTTGATCCGTCTTATCCGTGTTAATCCGTGTGCTATTTCCTAAATAATTAATTTGGTCAATCATTACGACAACAATTCATGGATAGCATCCATTAATATTTTTTCAGCCTCTGGCGCGACTCTTGAAGCAATACCTGTCTCATATCCGCCCTGTGAATAAGATATTTCCGTACCAATGTAGCCTGGTCCACAATCACCATAAGCCGCCAGACAAACAGTATCATTGGGGCGCATCTTCTGCGCCGCTAGTTGGTATTCGATAAACAATTCCCCGGGCATATTTAGCACGTAGGCAGGCCCTATTCTCAGACAGGTTAGATCAACCTTATATCCAGTTCTGCAACGGCGGCACCAGATCAGTTCGTGTGCCGCATGTATTTTTTCATTGTCGCTTGCATTTGGATTGTCAATAACTCTGAGGAAGTCCTTATCAGCCAAGTTTTCAAGACGTTTACTAATAGGTAGAGCTAAAGGATTCACACGCCACTCGACGTTATTCGTATTGATGGGGATTTTAATAGAATTTTCCCATGCAGTTTCCATTCCCTTCAATAATCTTCTTGCTAATATCAGACGTTTTTGTGGGGAACCGTCGTTATACTTACCCGCCGCAAGATTCCCACCGGCGCCGTCAAAGTGTATATGTGCAACGTCTGGCAGTGCAGCTTCACGGATACCACGCGCCATTCCCACAAAATCAGGGCTTACAACTCCCCTTCCATAAAAGCTTTGCGGATGAGTCGCATAGTAGGTCAGAGATGCAATAGGTGTTTCACCATCCCAAAAACTCAAGTTACGTAAATATGGGTCAATGACGCCTTCTGGTAATTGTCGTATTGTCTTATCTTGACATGAGCTATAGCGTACATGCTCAACTTTACCATCAGCACCTAGAAGTCTGCGATTCGAGGCTACTTTTTTTATCTCAGCCTTTCCTATGCCGATGTGGGTCACTTTACGAGCATTCGATATTGAGAGACGGACAGCCTTTGCCGCTTCCTTGACCGTGTTATCCGCATGTTCAATATTAACTATCTTTTCTGCAAAGGCGCCAAATTCCTTTAGTTCATCACCTGAGAAATTGTGACCGGGAGTATCGTGTGGATGAATGGTGTGAACACTGACACGATCTATGGTAGTACCTGTTGCATCAGCAAGTGCCTGACGCCAGTGATCAAGCCCTCCGTTGCCGATCTCAACCCAGTCCACAGCACAAAGCACAATCGGCGATTCATCTGTCAACAGCACTATTCCACGAGCAGTTAATGGGTCAAGTATCTTTTTTACTGGTGGAACAAGACCCATGCAGAGCGGACTGTCAACAGGCGGTGTTGCGTCAATTTGGAACGTGGAGATTGACAGCGATTTTTCTGATGTATCAGAAGTTGAAGTGATTGCTAAATTAGCCAGAAGCACAGAAACATTAACTCCAATGCTAAACATCATAGTCTCCTTGTAAAATTTGTCAAATATTTGTCACTACAATAACAAAATTCGTCATTATGTTATGATTTTTAATACTATATCATTAGCTTGTATCATTTTGGGATAAGCTTAAAACGTTGATATTGCTATGTTTATCTTATTCGTTGTATTAAAATGGAACAAAAAATGTTTTCAATAAAAAACGAAGCCCGTTTTAATATGCCATTTTTTTTAATAAATTTAAAAGAAATAATTGAGCATATAACCTTATGAATACTAGATTTTATAAGGTATTTTACTGAAATAGTTTGTCAAAATGGAATTACAAAAACTAATTTGGCATATAATTTGCTATCCTATATTGGTGCTACCCCTTGCCTTTAAGCTCTGTGATATCAAATAGATATCGCAGAGCTTTTTTTATTTTTTATAAGGCTTCGGCATTATCAACAGTCACATTAACAACTATCCCATCATCATAATAATTCGCCGGTATAAACAACAACTCTCTGCTGATTTTTCCTTCTTTAAATAGCTTGTTTACTTTCTGTTTAAGCGATTCCATAAACAAGAGATCGTTTTTCTTCATTTTTGATTTTTTCTGCACTATGTCCCTGACCTTGTGTCTGGCATCAATCAATTCATCATCGTTATCGTAAACTGATTGCAAATCATGATTGTTTTCAAACCACTCTAATTCATCAAGTTCATGAGGTTTGTAATATTCCCTTAATAGAGCATCTTTCAGGCTATCAAGAATCCGATCATCTTTTTCTGTTATGGCTAAAACGTTCCCACCGAAACCTGCACCGGTTAATGATGCACCCACAACGCCGTCTACATGGCTGGCGATATCTACTATCCTGTCCAGTTCAAAACTGCTTGCATCGTAATCGCCGGGCTGTCTTGAGAGTTCTGCTCTCTGAATCCGCTCTGGATCGCTGCACTTCAAGTCAGTGAGTAAGCTATCAAGATAATTGTCGGTCACTTTATTGCGAACAAATTCGATAGGCTTACTATCGCCATCAAAGTAGAATATCCTATCTCCATCGTGACCAATATACATCAACTCACCAGCTTCTCTGATCCTGCCGTTTTTAATTAGTTCTGCAAATCTTCTGCTTCGTTCTGATTCTGCTATTCCCCACAATGCCGGACCTCTGACGTCTACGGAGTCAGGGAATCTTTTCAGTTGCCCAAAGAATCTATCAAGCCTTTTTTCGATCTCAGCGATTGTGTAACGTTCTGCTAATTCTGTAATTGAGATTCGTTCAGGCAAACGTCTTAAAACCTCATAAATTCCTTCCAAACCCATAGATTCTGGTGTTATATGCCCCAGATAATTAATTTGATCCAGTAATTCTTCCGAACATGCACCTATGCTTTTTATAACGTCCTTTATTAGCGTCATTGCCATGCTGTATCCAAACATCGTCTGATTATAGGCAAAAAGGCGGTCCGCAGATTTTGATGAAGTCTTATAAGAATTGATAATGACGACCTGATGATCCTTTGGAAAAGGTATATATTCTGGTTGCATTTCCTCGACTGCCAGAAAGACACTGTGCAGTATATGTCCGTGCTTGCCGAAAAGCATTGCCCCATGGTCTCCAAATCCGCCACGTGTACCAACGTACCATTCTCCACGACCAAAGCAGACAACAAGTTCACGGCGATCCATATCTAGATCATTGACAGCTAAAAATGAAAGTCCAGAAGCGACAACCACTGTTGAGGATGATGACATACCATTCCCACGAGGCACGTCACCATAAATCATAATATCCATACCATTCAGTTTCTTATCGGAGAAATTGTCCTGAATTTTAAGTACTGCGGCTTTGACGTAGTTAGCCCAGTCGCCTCTGTTTGACTCGATGGATTTTCTGACGCCATCGCTGTCAATATACTCAATCCAATTACCCCATTGCCCTCGCTTCATCTCCTCAGATATACTGAATTGTCGTCTGCCAAATTTTTCGCTTTCCACGTTGTTCAACACTACAAGGTCATCGTCTCTTTTCCCAGCGATTATGATTGTCTCCCTTGCATGTGTCAGATAGTTTGGCGTAGCATGTTGCATTTCGGAGTGCATACCGCGAAGGTTGATCCTGCACGGCGACCTTGTGATTACAACCTCACGGTCTGTTCCGTATATACTGCCAAAATCCTCTAATGCTCTGACAATGATAGATTTTCGTCGGTCAATAAGTTCTTGCTCTTCACCATAGATTTTCCTGAGATGATCTGACAATTTTCCACTCACATCCTGAAAATCTTCAAGCCATTTGCTGACTTTAGCGAACTTTGGCGTTTCTGGAAATGTATAATCAAAACTCGTGGAACTGGACATTTATCACTCTCCTTAGTTGTGTTTTTATAAATTACCCATCATTAATTCTCTCCCATAAGTCTGTAAACCATTTATCCACAATATTTTACTTCTCGATAGCTGCTTTCTGTGTATTTATCGCCTTTATCTTTTCAGGGTCGAACTTCTGCTTACGGTTATAGTAGTATATGCCATTGACCTCTTGCTCAACGTCAGTAAGTTGTGTATAGCAGAAGGCGCACATCTTTGGATGATTTAGCAGTGTTTCGGTCAATTTTCGATAGCGCTCAATGAATTCCGCTTCGCTCTTTGGACGACCCTCTACTCCACCGTATCCCCAGCTTTTATTATCTTGCTGTTCTGGATTCCACCATATACCGCCGTATTCGCTGACCCAATATGGCTGTCCTTTATATGGCGCATCACGGTCTGGCGCATTTTGCCATGCCTTGCCACCCTCTGCGAGTGAACGATAAGCATTAGCGAATGTCTCTGGATTCTGATCATAATTGTGAACGTCATATAGGTCAGTCTCTACATGGACGTATCCGCTTGTGTCTATGACAGGACGGGTATGATCATATCTCTTTGTGACACGGTATATCATTCGCAGAAGCTCTGGATTCTGGTTACCGGGCGTCTCATTGAATGGGCACCAACCGACTATTGATGGATGGTTGTAGTCTCTGTCCATTTGCTCAAGCCAGCCAGATAGGTACTGTTCCAGCGTATCATGAGAAGAATGATTTATACCCCAGTTGGGATATTCACCCCATACTAGATAGCCCATCTTGTCTGCCCAATATAGAAAACGAGGCTCAAATACCTTCTGATGAAGCCTTGCACCATTGAAACCTACGTCCATAGATAGCCTGATGTCATTCTTTAGTGCTTCATCTGTTGGCGCAGTATAGATGCCATCGGGATAGAATCCCTGATCCAGCACAAGCCTTTGGAAGACTGGTTTTCCGTTGAGCAGAATTGCAGGATTCTCAATTTTGACTGATCTCATGCCAAAATACGAATCCACACTGTCAACAGCGATGACTTCGTTCTCAAGAGTTAGTTTCAGATCATAAAGGAATGGGTCTTGAGGAGACCATGTGCGAATGTCCTTTAGTTCAAGATACATCGTAGCATTTGGACCAAAACACGGCGCCTGAGCTTCGACTACGGGTAACCCATCAGCAAAAGCCTGAGCCTTGAGCGTCATGCCCTTTGTATTTCCATCAAGGTTAGCCTCAATGAGAAGCCTGTCGTTATCAAGATCGGGAGTCAATTTTACGTCAACTATATAAACTTGTGGAACAGGTTCCATCCATACCGTCTGCCAGATACCCGTTGTCCTTGTATAATCGCATCCCCTTGAGTAGAACTCTGGACATTGCTTTCCCCTTGCCTGACCAGAAAAGCGGTTGTCATCCTCAACGTAAACAGCTAGTTTATTCTCGCCTTTTTGAAGCAGATCGGTGACATCAAAGGTAAATGGTGTATAACCACCCTTATGCGTACCAACCTCTTTTCCATTGATCCATACACGGGTCATAAAGTCAACCGCGCCAAAGTGCAGAAGTATACGCTTGCCTGCCCATGCCTCCGGTAGTTCACCCTTTTTCATATACCAGACAGCAGGCATAAAATCCTTGTTTCCAATGCCTGAAAGCTCACTTTCAGGGCAGAACGGAACGATTATCTTCTCAGAAAGCCCCTCAGCGTTCATCAATCCACGCTGGACGCCTGAACGCCCCGGGTCCATCTCAAAATCCCATACGCCATTAAGGTTGATCCATTCGTTTCTAACAAACTGCGGTCTCGGATACTCCGGTCTCGGTATATTTGACATTACTTAATCCTCCATTTTTTGAAATCATATATTTAACGCAAAAAGCTAAAACTTGTTAATCTTATTAAACTTTTAATACCTCAGATGGACTCTTTCTCCCTCGTTTTGTAGGTACATTAGTCTCTCCATTCCAATGCTTTCTTTTGAAGTTCAATAGCTGTATATTTATCACGATATTCTTTTAGCCCACCTATCCAGTCGAAAGATATTTTTTTTCTTGTTGTGGAATGTGTTTTCGTCAACAAAAAATCAATAAAATTTACAGCTTCTTCCTGTAAATTTGGTGGCAACTGTCTAAATTTTTCTTCAATTGTTTCCATTAAATACTTTCTCCACTCATTTACTAAAGGTTTTAAGTTATGATTTAATATCTGGATTGTTTTCAATTACTTCATCCACGAGTTGAAAAATTTCTTCAGCAACATTTTTAGCGAGTTGTGAACGAGATTGCCAATCACTAATACTACACCCAGTTAAAAGTTTATCTTAAATACCTTGATGTTTCAATATTAATATTCAATACCCTTTTGAGCCTTGATACCTGAATCGTAGGGATGCTTTATTGATACCATCTCGGTTACAAGATCAGCGATTTCAATAAGCGAATCCGAAGCGTCACGCCCCGTAACGACTATGTGCAAATTTTCAGGACGATTAGATAAAAAACTGATTATTTCGTCCTCACTAACCATCTTATACTTGATCAGATAAGTCAGTTCGTCAAGAATGACCATCTGATACTTACCTGAATTGATAGCTTCCTTTGCAAAGTTCCACGCTTCCTGAGCGATCCTCTTATCTTCTTCAAGATTATCTGACTCCCACGTAAAACCCTTACCCATAACATGAAAATCCAGAAGATCATCGAATCGCTTTGCAGAAACTAACTCACCATATTTCCAGTTTCCCTTGATGAACTGGATCACGCAGACCTTGAAGCCATGACCCAACGCCCTGAAAGCCATACCTAATGCGGATGTTGTCTTGCCCTTGCCTGTGCCTGTGAAGACCATCAACAAACCTTTCTTTGATTTAATAACACACCCCCGGACCCCTCTCAAGAGGGGAGTTTTGGCAAATCTGTTGCTTTTAATTTTTGTCACGAATTACACGAATGTGAAGAAATTTCTATAGGTCAATAGGTTTATAGACTTAAACTTATAGACTTTATTTATGTAATTCGTGATTAAGTTCTAGCTCTTTTTCATCTATGTTTGCGCCAGTCGCATGTTCCAGCATACGCTCAAATAACCAGATCCCGGGCCACGTTAAGCGTCCTACTGATTGATTTTCAGCAACCCATTTCAGTGCAAGTGTCATCGGAATTACCGCAGGTGGAACGCCGCAAACTTCAGATGCAAGCATTGCAGTCGCAGTTGTCATATTTCTTGGTATTTTTATCCTTAGTATCTTGTTATTAAACGGGTCAATACATAATTCAGCAGGCGATATAATATTATACTCACGACAGGCAAAAGGTCTGATAGGATAAATACTACACGAGTCATCATCAAGAAAAGGACATGGTATCCTAAGCTTGAAATAATCCCAAGCTAGAGCCTGATGTTCATCTGTATCTTTCAGATTTTTAATTCGTTCGATAATTCCCTCATTTATCGCAGAAAATCGGGAAAGGATTTCGGTACGTCTTTCTTCTGGCAGAGAGTTCACATAATCATACAGGAAAAATGCCTCTGGTGCAGAAAGTGGTACAAGTTGGCAACAACATATTCCACATCCTTTTCGACACGATATTGTTGAACCGAGAGCTATTTCTCTCTTAACTGCCAGTCCAACAATACCGCTACATAATTGCTGCATAGGAGGAATTAGATCCGCAAGCCTCATGGGAACGTTTGGAATACGAACTTTTGCCGGTGGAAGTTTTCCATCAGGCGTCTCGATGTTTATTGTGATTTCTTTTACCTCTATTTGATTAGTCATTACTATGTCCTTAAACTCCCCTCTTGAGAGGGGTTAGGGGTGTGTTAATTTTCTGGTGGAGAACCCAGACTCTTTCGTATATCCTCTGCAATCTTTTGTGTTATTCCGCTGACGCTTCTTAATTCATCTGTACTTGCATCTCGTATCCCTTCAACTGAGCCAAAACGCTGTATAAGCAACTGTTTACGCTTGGGGCCTATACTTGGTATATAGTCCAGAATAGACGTAGTTAATGCCTTTTCCCTTAGCTTTCTGTGATATGATACTGCGAATCGGTGAGCCTCATCACGGATCCTTTGAAGCAGGTGCAGGACCGGACTGTGGTTATCGAGTACCAATGGGTCTGATTGACCCGGCAAAAATATCTGTTCCTGCTTCTTTGCTAGACCTATTATTGGTTGTATACTATCCAGATTAAACCCTTGTAGTATTTCAACTGCACCGCTTAATTGACCTTTTCCACCATCAACGATAATCAGATCAGGCAGGGGAGTTCCCCCTTCCATAGCGTCTCTGACACGTCTTCCGATCACTTCTTGCATCATAGCAAAATCGTCCTGCCCTTCAACAGTTCTGATCCGGTATCTCCTATACTCAGACTTATTCGGTTCACCGTCCTGAAATACTACCATTGAGCCAACCGCTAAACTCCCGCCTAGATTCGATATATCAAAGCAGTCTATCCTGCTAGGCTGTCTTGGTAATGACAATACATCTCTGAGACCGAGTAAAGCCGGATTATCATCTTTCTTAAATACAGTAAGCGCCTTATCTCGTTCTAATATTGACTTCGCATTCTTAGTTGCCATCTCAACCATATCAAGTTTCTTGCCTTTTTGTGGGACGTGAAGCGTGACAGCGGAACCATGTTTTTCGCTCAACCATTGTTCAACAGCCTCTGGCATCTCTATCTCATTCTGTAATATTATATTCTTTGGCACAAACGAAGCCTCATGATAATACTGCTCAATGAAGGCGGACAGAATATCGGTCGGAGTTGAACCTTCCATTGCATTTAGAAAGAAATGTTCTTGATCCTGTAATTTTCCGCCGCGAACCATAAACAACACGACACATGCGTCATCGTCCTTTTGAGCAAATCCGATAACGTCCTGATCCTCGCCGTCGCTGGAACTGACCTTCTGTTTCTCAAGAATTTGCTCGATACTGTTTATCCTGTCTCTTATCTGCGCCGCCCTTTCAAATTCCAGATTAGTCGAAGCATCGATCATCTTATCAGTGAGATTTTTCAGCACATCGTCTGCATTTCCTCTCAAGAAGGAACAGACGTTCTTTGCTACCTCCTGACAATCTTCTTTGCTTGCAAGACCTGCACACGGCGCAATGCATCTGCCGATATGAAAATTCAGGCATGGACGATGATTTCTTTCACTGCTCAGATCGAGATTGCACGTGCGTATTGGAAATGCTTTAGTAATTTCCTTTATGGTCTGTCTCGTAGCTTTAGAATGTACGTAAGGCCCAAAATATTTTGATCCATCTTTATCAACAATACGTGTCATCGTGATACGGGGAAAATCCTCTGTTGTCACTTTCAGATAGGGATAGCGTTTATCGTCTTTTAGTTTTATATTATATTTTGGCTTGTATTTCTGAACAAGGTTATTCTCAAGGATGAGCGCCTCTACTTCGCTATCAGTCATTATGTAATCAATATCTTTTACCTGCGGGATCATGCTTGGAGTCAGGGCGTGAGGTTTTGCGCCTGCCTGAAAATAGCTCCTGACCCTGTTTGACAGAGAGATAGCCTTGCCGACGTAAAGAACCTTATCATCGGCATCCTTCATTATGTAAACGCCGGGGTTTGCGGGCACTGATTTTAGTTTTTCTTCAAGTGTGTTCATATTAATTTCAGTGATTAAATAGATACTTAAAGCTACTGGCATTTTTTATCTCAGAATGACCATCTTTTTTACGTTAGAAAACTCACCTGCCTGAATGCTATAGAAGTAGACTCCACTTGCGATAGCCATTCCAAACTTGTCTTTACCGTCCCAATACGCTGCTCTGTCTCGGTTTGCGTAAATACCAGCGGGTTTGTATCCTAACGCAAGCTCTCGCACCAGTTCACCATTTGTACTATAGATCCGTATTGTAGCTTCTTCGTCCTTTTTCAACTGATATGGTATCCAAGTATTGGGATTAAAGGGATTCGGGAAGTTCTGAAGCAACGCACTCTTTTCTGGTGCTATGGCCCACGAAATAAACTTCCCGTTCTCTGTTTTTGAATCAATTGGGAGAGCATCATGACGATAAAGACTCAAAGTTCTAAATTCCAATGGTGAAATGCTATCAACAAGTATATCAAACTTTATCGTAGCAAAAGTTTTACTGTTCAGTTTATCAGTACCTACAAACGCAATGCGTATTATTCCGGGTTCAGATACTTTCCACATTAAAAGCATATTTGCATCTGACGACACATCAACTGCACGAAGCACTGAGCTATCATAAACGATGCAAATGTCTCCACCCGCCAGCGAATTGTTATTATCAACCTTTACTGGCACATTTACTTGCTCGCTTGAAACTCCATTCACTTCACCAAGTGAGACTTTGACGCCTTGTAGGATCACAGCATGCTGTGACTCTACGAATGAAGCTGGTGCAGCTAATCCAACAGACTTGCGAATTATAAGGATTGCATCATCTGCTCCGATCTTACCATCATTATTCATATCCGCAGCAACTCTCTGATTATCAGTAGGTATCAAAAGATTTGCCGAGATTTGCAATGCTAATATAGCGTCGCCAGAGTTCACTTTGCCGTCATTGTTTATATCTCCCTTAACAATAGCAGGAGGACAATCAAATATTGCTTCTATTGTATGATCATCAGTTACAAACACAAACATATATGAGATTAATGGTCCTTTTGATTTACCATCTATTTTCACGTCAATTAAACGATATCCAGCAGAGGATGTCATATTAAATGATATGGATCCACCATGATCCACTAGAACTTTTCCTGATGGTGTGATTGTTCCACAATCATTCGAAGTAGCTGTTATAATATGAACCTTAATAAATGCTACATCTATTGTATGATCTGTCGTTACATTTTTGAATGTATACTCAGATATTGCTCCCATTGGGACACCATCCACTTTCACAACCAGTATGCGAAATCCATCATTTGCCTGTATTGTGAACTTTTGATCTTTTTCGTGATCTACCTTCGTTTCACCCGAAGGTGTTATTGTTCCACCTTCGCCGGCAGTAGCTGTTATGGTATGAGCTATCTTAAAGGTTGCATCTATTGTATGATCAACTGTCACATTTTTGAAGGTATACTCGGATACTACACCTATTGATATCCCATCTACTTTTACATCAAGAACACGATATCCTGTGTTGGCTTGTATGGAAAACTTCTGATCTTTTCCATGCTCTGCTTTCACTGTACCTGATGGTGTGATTGTTCCACCTTCACCTGCTGTAGCAGTTATAATATGACCAAATACAGCATATATAGTATGATTGGATGTCACGTTCTGGAAGGTGTAATCAGTCACTGCCCCTACTGATCGTCCATCAATGATCACATCCAGAGTAAGAATTCCGGCATTTGCCTTTATTGTGAATTTCTGATCTCTTCCACGCTCTAAATTCAGATTGCCTGATGGTGTAATAGTTCCACCTTCACTTGTAGCAACAGTTATTGTATGTCCAAAGATGGCATATATAGTATGATTAGATGTCACGTTCTGGAAAGTATATTCAGTTACTGCTCCTACTGACACTCCATCCACTTTTACATCATAAATAAGGCTTCCGGCATTTGGCTGTATTGTAAATTTTTGATTCTGATTATGATATACCATCGTAGCACCTGATGGTGATATAATTCCACCTTCACCTGTTGTAGCTGTTATGGTATAGGCTTCCATAAATGTTGCATCTATTGTGTGATTAGATGTCACATTCTGGAAGGTATATTCATTTACTACCCCTACTGATACCCCATCCACTTTTACATCAAGAACACCATAACCAGGATTAGCTTGTATGATAAACTTCTGATCTTTTCCATGCTCTACATTCACAGAACTCGATGGTAATATAGTTCCACCTGTGCCGGCTGTAGCTGTTATGATGTGGTCAAAGACAGCATATATAGTGTGATCAAATGTCACATTCTTGAAGGTATACTCAGTTATAGCCCCTACTGATGTCCCATCTACTTTTACATCAAGAACACTATAGCCAGGATTAGCTTGTATAATAAATCTCTGATCATTTCCAGACTCTACATTCACAGAATTCGATGGTGATATAGTTCCACCTGTGCCTGCTATAGCTGTTATAGTATGCACTATTATTGGTTCTGTACATAACGCTGTCCATGTTCCACTTACGTTGCCACCAAATCCTTCTACTCTACACGACCATGTTCCGTGAGCTTTTGTAGGAGAATCAAATGTTCCTTCTGTAATAAGTCCACCTGATATTGATCCGTATGATGTTATTTCTACTAAACGATCAAAATAAAATGTTAATCCCCTTTCTTTTGTAAAAGCAAAATCTGTATCAATACTCAAAGGGAGTTGATTGTTTATTGGAATGTAAAACTCAAAAGACATATTTGAAAAAGCACCATCTTCCCATCTTCCAGTACCATAGCCTTTCCACTCTCCTGGCGTAGGTTGAACTGCCAAGCTTATATTTACTACGACAAGGACTATTACGACTGCAAGTATCAATTTTCTAAACATACAACTATCTCCTTGTGACTATGCTCGTAGGCATTTTGGTTCTCTCATTACGGATCTGACGCAAATCCTTTGCAGAATCGAACTCCCTATCAATTTGTTCCGCTACTTTATCACACGCTTCAAGGAATGAGTCAATATATTTTGTATAATTGCCTAACGACATTTTCCAGTATTTAACGGGTGCCGAAGTAAATATCGAGGCTAAGTCGTTATTCTCTAAAGCAAAATCAATTTGCATTTCGATGGCGTCAAGCAGATTTTTTAATGCGTCAATTTTCTTTTTACCTTGAGCCACAAGGTCAAATTCCAGACAATGTGCAATCTGAATATCATCTTCTTTATACAGCAATATGTGTACATTAAATCTTGTTGCCATAGGTTATTCCTCAAAATATACGATAATTTTATCGTATATCAGAATTTGACGTTTAGTTCCCCAACTATGATATTGGCAGAATTATAGCTCTTGGATATTTGATACAGATCACCAGAGACATCATATATGTGGGTAGTGATATTTCTGCTGGTTAGGTCAGGTCTGAGCCTGAGATACTCTACCGTCACGTTTGCGTTGTAGTGAATATCCAAGTCTGCGCCGGCAATAACCCCCCTGGAATATCCCTCACGATCGCTTTTTTGCTTGTTGATATTCGTAAAGATCGCATTGCTTTGATACTTGGTTGAGCCTGCCAGAAATTGCGAATAAAAATTCATCTCTCTGTACCTGTATGGGTCTGGATTTGCGATATACTTTAAGTTCATCCCAACGTCATTATCCCAGCTTTTACTTCCATAATCGAAATTATCTTCGGGTTTCGGCGGGGTTTCGTTTGTATTGTCCTGATTGATAAGTTCATGTTTATTATGCAGAGAGAGATTCCATTTTTCGCTCAAATCGTAATTGACGAGTAATGCCTGCTTAATAGCCCGATCCAACCTTGTATTTTCAAGATCGGCATTCCTGTCAATGTCACCGTAATCTTCAAGAAAGTTTTCGTCACGGTTTTCTGCCCTTGCTGTATACGTTGCTTCCATTTCTGATAAATTAGGTACAAAACCTTCGATTTTGTACCTCCTTATAACCAACCTATCCTGATCTCTTAAATATAACCTTGCCAATGGGTCTAACGCAAGGAAAGTAAGGTCGTGGAGTTCTTTACTGTTCTTGTCTATTTTATAGATCACTCTATCTTCGTATTCGCCTTTGCTGTTAAATTTTTGTACCCTCTCTATGACAGTATAGTATCGGGCATGTTTAGCGAGTAATTTCTCCTTAACGCTTTCATCTTTGTCATCACTTTCCTTGATAGCCTCTTCGATCCTTCGGAGCCTTAAATCTAATGACCTATCGTATTGATCTTCAGATGGTACGATACTATATTCCTCACCGAGAAGATTTTCTTTATCTCTAAATGGATGTTCGAGACCGATCCTATCAAATTTTGATGAGTCTTTTACAAGAATTTCATTATTGCCTGTAACCATGATAAAGACAGGTTCTGTGAATTGACCTTCCGACAGGCCTTTAACACCAAAAGCCAGGACTTCATTTCCAAGAGAATCGAACTTTACAACACGGTTATTCCCTTTGTCTGCGACCAGTAAATTGTTCTCTTTATCAATAATCATGTCGCTTGCATTATCAAGCTCGCCTTTACCTGAACCATACTTGCCAAAGCTCAATAGCTTTTTCCCCGATTCATCATATTTGTGAATAACGTTATTTTTAACGTCCAAAATATAAATGTATCCCTTAGAATCCACTGCTACTAAAAGCTCTCTATTATACTCTTTTGGTTGTATCCCCCAGCCATATTTGCCATTTTCATCAACTATGAATGTCCCGGGGGTTACGACCTGTGGTTTGGGAGTGAACTCGTCAATAAAGTAAGTCTGAATAATATTTCCAACCGAAGACAGCTTATAGATACATGGACCAAAGAAATATAATCTTGGATTATCTGTTCCGTCAACGTATTTGCTTCCCCAATCAGTGACGTATATATTGCCCTGGTTGTCAACAGCTATATCTCCTGGTGCGTTAAATGGCAGGATGTCATTATCTGATTTTGGAACTTGCATCAGAAAGTTGCCATCAGGATCAAGCTTCTGGATAATCTTGTTTTCTTTATCGCTGACGTAGATATTATTGTTAGAATCAAAAGCAATGTTCATGGTTTTTCCAAATTTGCCAGAACCAGAACCTTTTCCGCTAAATTCCCTGTCAAATTTTATCATACTCACAGCGAAAGAATCTTGAAAAGCGCATGTCAAGAAAAATGTGAATAGCAAGAATAATATTTTTATCTTCATCTTTAATCCTCTTTTGTTTTTATGATTATGTTTAATAACAGAAAAAGTCATATTATTATCTCAATATGATTATATCAAATATGTTCGGGCATATCAATAAGGAACTTAATCCATGCTTGACTTTGCCTTATGACTATGGTATAATGTAAATAAATAGTCAAACTGAAATATTACTGTTTTGATATTCTTTTCAACGATTGCTTGCCAACGATTGCTTTGGTAATCTAATTTTTTGGAGGTGGTATTCGATAGTAAGAGTTAATCAACAGATAAAGGCACGAGAAATTCTCCTAATAGACGATGACGGAAATAAGTTAGGAGTAATTCCGTTGTCGGAAGCAATAGCTCATGCGGAATCCAAAGGGCTTGATCTGGTGGAAGTTGCGCCAAATGCTAGTCCGCCTGTTTGCAAAATTCTGGATTACGGTAAGTATAGGTATGAACAGAGCAAACGAGAGAAAACCGCAAAGAAACGTCAAAAGATAGTCAAAATAAAGGAAATAAGGATAAGACCAAAGATTGCTGAACATGACTACCAGTTTACCAAGCGTCATATAGAGAAATTTCTTGAGGAAGGGTCAAAAACCAAAGTAACAGTGGCATTCTGGGGTAGAGAGATCAGCCATATTGAGATAGGACAAGAGAAACTTCAGCGCCTTGCAAATGAATTAGCCGAGATCGCTCAATTAGAACAGCCGCCCAAACTGGAAGGTAGAAACATGGTTATGATTCTGTCACCAAAGTAGCGAACCTGACGTTTGACGATCTCCAGAAGTTTAAATTCTATTCTGGCATAATTTTTTATAAGTTTATAAATATTGGCAGAATACTTTTTCTAGGTTCTGTCAGTGGATAAGTACAATATATCTTAAATCTCGCCAAATCCGTAACGGCGAATAGCAACGAGGGGAATAATGCCGAAGATCAAAACGCATAAAGGAGCAAAAAAACGATTCAAGCTCACGGGCAATGGCAGGATAAAAAAGCATAGCCCTTACACAGGTCACTTATTTACAGGTAAATCATCAAAGAGGAAGCGAAATCTTAGAAAAGCTTCGATGGTAGCAAAAGTTGACGAAACTCGTATGAAAAGATTGTTACCTTACTCATAGCCCTTATTTAAAGGAGTAGAATACTGGTATGTCAAGAGTCAAGCGCGGTTTAGCTGCGAAGAAAAAGAAAACAAGATTAATGAAACTCGCCTCTGGTTTTAGAGGCGCAAGACACAAGCTTAATCGTACCGCTCAAGAGGCTGTTGATAAAGCTGGAAATCATGCGTTCCGAGATCGGCGCGCAAGGAAGCGTGAATTTAGAGCGTTGTGGATTAGCAGGATCAATGCTGCAACGAGAATCCATGATCTGTCATACAGCAAATTCATCAGCGGACTAAACAAAGCGGGTGTGAAGATAAACAGAAAGGTTCTATCCGAGCTAGCGATAAGTGATCCAGAAGCATTTGCTAAGTTGGTTCAGATTGCTAATGTAAGTGCCGTTTAATTTCCATGGGGGGAGTTACTGGTATGAAGTCAGGAATTTACTGGGAAGTCTTCGAGAGCACAGGTTCCATAGAAGCCTACCTAACATTTAAGACCGTTGAATTTTCCTCTGTTGATGAGGATAGTTCGGTTAGTAGTTTATTCGACTCTCAAAAAACTGAGTTAATGAAGGAGAATAGTATAGAGCAGTCTTGCTAACCGAATGGTAACGGTGCTGATAATCTAAAGTTTTTTTGACCGATTAATATGGGCTTCGTTATAAGAAAAGCTTGTGACTCTTTATTAAGGTATGTCACGAGCTTTTTTATTGTACTGTGATTGTTAAAAAATGCAATAAAAACAACCCATTGTATCCCCCTCTGATAATGAGGAATCTGATAACGACTTAATTTATTCGCTCTTACCAAAGGGGCGTTAGAGGGTTGTGAAAAATGTTAAATCACTATGTTAAAATGCTTTTTCGATTGTGATTAATACAGTATAATTGTAGATGATATTTTAGGTTGGGTTGAGGAACGAAACCCAACCTACTTTTAATGTTTATAAGCTAAAATTCTTTTTCATCCTTCATCCATTACCCTTCATACTTAAAGAAATGGCTAATACTTTTCTCCAAGAATTTATTACAAGCTCCGGCTGGCAACAGATGCAGGATCTGCTCAACGAGGTTTTAAAAACATCTATTATATGGGTTGTAGATGATTTTGGAGAATTTTTGCAGAACCTTGGCCAACGGTATCCCAAATTTTGCAGACTGATCAGAAGTAATCCACAAGGTCTGAAGCATTGTGATAATTCACAGTCCACTTGCATTCAGGAAGTAAAAAATAATAGATGCTCGATAGTGTCATCTTGCTACTGCGGACTTGAAGGATTTGCTCTGCCATTGATACTTGATAATGAAATCATAGGCGTCGCAGGCGGGTGCTATCCCATGTTTGAGCAACAACCAACCCTCGATAAACTTGCCCAACTCTCTACTATCAGCGGTATTAAAAAAGATGAACTCGATTTAAATATCCGACGAGTAAGGGTCATTTCCAAAACTGAACAAAGGCATCTCCTAAAAACACTTTCAATGTTTACAGGAATGTCATCTCTCCTGATGAAGTGGATGAACAGGCTATATGTCAGTCTCGAATGGGAACAAAGTTATGCGGCTAAGATCATGTCGCTCAGTGAAATTGGGATGATTGCAGGTTCGGAATTAGATTGGGAAGATATGCTGGCAACGATAGCCACAAGAACAAGGCAACTACTTGGTGTTGATGCCTGTTCAATATACGTTCTGGACAGTAACGGCAGAGAACTCATACTCAGCGCATCAGATGGATTGACAGATAATTATCTTGGACATCGGATTAAGATCGGTGATGGCACAATTGGTCGTGTAGCTAAAACCCGTCTGGCAATGGCTATTGATGATATGGAATCTGACTCAAGAGCATTGACTAATACTTTTGATTATGGTCTAATTTATCGAGGTATTCTGTCAATACCTTTGATCGCTCAAGATAGATTGATCGGGGTAATTGATGCTTATACGATGAAACCCAGACAGTGGGATCAGACCGACATCAGTTTTCTTTCGATCATTGCTGTTCAAGTGGCGGGCATAATTGAGAAAAGCAAGTTTCACATGGAGGTAAGTAAGGAGCTTGAGGTTGCTCGATACATTCAAACGAGACTAATTCCAGAATACCCCCCTGAATTTCATGGATACGACATAGCCGCCCTTACAGTTCCAAATAAAGAGGTTAGCGGAGATTACCATGATTTTATAATTATAGATGAAGATCGTTTGGCAATAGGGCTGGCAGACGTAAGCGGAAAAGGGATTGGGGCGTCTATACTTATGGCAAATACTCATGGGCTACTACACGCCTTCGCTTTGTCCGAAACCGAACCGAAAGATGTCGTATCCAGAATAAATAATGCTTTGTTTGGATACACCGAAGCGGATAAGTTTGTAACAATGTTCTACAGCGTTTTAGATAAGACTGGAACCCTTATCTACACCAATGCGGGGCATAATCCACCTTTCGTTTATAGACGTGATAATACGGAACCAGAAGCGCTTGATACTGGCGGACTTGTTCTGGGCATAGTTGTAAACGCTGGTTACTCTGAGGGTAGAGTTCAGCTAACTAAAGGTGATATTGTTATTTTTTACAGCGATGGAGTGACAGAAGCACAAAACGCAAAAGGTGAGATGTTTGGAGAACAAAGGATCCATGATACTATATGGCAATACATAAGAAAATCTGATTCGATTAATGCTCAATCCTTGCTGGATCGCATCTACAACGTAGTACGGGATTTCTCTTCTGACGTCCCATTGACAGATGATCTTACAATAGTAGTTCTCGTTTCCACTAAGGAGGTTTAATTATGATTATTCTAAAAACTGTTGTAGTTGGCACCGGGGGCAGATCAAGGGCGCACCTTCCGATTATACGCATACTTTCGGATAAATTCAAACTGGTCGCTGTTTGCGACATTGATGATGAGAAAGCAAAAGCGGTCGCTTCTGAACTGGGCGTTAATGCCTACACCGATATTGAGCTTATGCTCGATAAAGAGAAACCTGACGTTTGCTTGATTGCTACTCAGGCGGAAGGTCATCACGTTGTTGCTCAAGCCCTTGCAGATAAAAAGATCAATATACTGACAGAGACACCAATAGCCCTGACTGTTCCATGCGCAGATCTAATGATAAAATCTGCACAGAAGAACGGCGTATTATTAGAAGTCTCTGAAAATGTACGGAGATGGCCGCATGAGCGGCTGAAAAGAATGATTGTCGAACAAGGGCTTATCGGTGACATCAGCGAATTTTATCTCACCTATACATCAGGGTCATATCACGGTATCAGCGGGATAAGGGCGATACTTGCCAGCGAAGCAGTTAGTGTGATCGGTGAGTTCCCAAATGAAGATGACGTCAGGGAAAGAGGACTTATCGAGTGGTCGAATGGCATTAAAGGAAAGTATGAATATAACACCAGCAAGGGCAATTACTGGGAGATCATAGGTAGCAAAGGGGCTTTACGAGGTGGTATACTGCATATATATGATGGTGATAAAAAGATTAATATCGTAACCGAAACAGTCGGCGAGGGTGGAAGTAAGACGGTTAAAAGGTCTTATGTGGATACTGATCCGCCAGTTGCTTGGGAAAGTCCATTTCAGGCTTACTCTCTGCCCGGTGCTGATGACGTTGCGGTAGCAAATGTATGGTGCAGTTTATATGATGGCATTGTCAATGATAAACAGCTAGACTACGGCGGTGAGAATGGTAAGAAGGACGTTGAACTTTTGATGGCGATCAGAGGGTCAGCGACGGAAGATGGTAAAAAAATTAACCTTCCCATGACTGAACCGACAGAACATGAAAAGATACTCCATTCAGAATTCAAAAAAGTTTACGGTGTTGACATAATGGATATGACTTTAGAGCATCTGAAAGTAAAATATACGCTTCCAGATAGACTGCGTGAATTTATGTATTACGGCAGGATTATGAAAGGATGAGGGATGAGGGATGAAAATAGATTGGAAGATTTTCCCAGCAAAACTTTAAAACTCCCCCTTTTATGAATATTGAATAATTAATTGGGTAATAAACTTGACTGGATTCCAGCGCAGGTTGGAATCCAGAAAAATGCTATTAATTCTATTATCCAATTCTTTAGTCAAACTTCATGAGAGGGGTTTGGGGGTGTGTTTTCTGTCTAAGATAAATGTCATTTGTATTATTCTGCTGATGTGTATTTGTGAATACGGACATGCTGATGAATCACTGCGCATTGCTGGCATGGGCGGTACTTTTATCGCTATTCGCAACACGGGGGCATCAGTGTTCGGTAATCCTGCGGGCCTAACGGTTGTAGATGCGAATAACGCTTCAGCGGCGTTCTCTACACAGAACCTTGATTATCAAAGTCTGCCAACTGCCAACGGTGCGCAATTAGATACTATGGTTTCTTTCAGGCTGATACCATCTATCTACTATTCCAGATCCATCGGGAAATTCGGTGTTGCATTGGGTTATCTCTATGATCTGGATAATCGTGGCAGCACAATTAAGATAGATAAAACGACAGCAGAGTACGCTGTTGATGAACGAAAATTCACGTCTGACACAAATACCATATTGAAATATAATCTATTTCAGGAGAGCGTTTCAGTTGTATCTGTGGGATATTCAATTAAATCAGATATGACGGTTGGTTTTAGACTGAAATATAGACACCAGATTTTCAAGAAAGGCGTAATCACCCGACCATTAATCCTGTCAGCAGTCCATGGTCCCGATGTTAATATAAATGATGCTACTAAACTACTCCCTGCGATCATAAACAATCTGGACATAGGCAAGTCAATTGACAACTTCAGGAATGGCAAAGACAGTACTGAAGAAGTAGAAGCCGATCTGTCAGGAAGAGGTATTGACATTGATCTGGGCTTGCAGACTAAGATATACGACCCCGGTAACGTATATCTTGGATTCATGCTTGAGCATCTCATTCAGCGAAAAGTTGCGCTGGCACAACCATCTGAGATAATAATTGGTATGAGCGCTATTCCTTTAAGCTGGCTTAATGCGGGCTTTGACGTTCACAAAAGCCTTAGTGAAAGAGGAATTGAGATGAATCTTGGTTGGGAGGCTCACTGCGAATGGCAGAAGGGATTCTCTGGCGGGCTGGCATTTCGCAACGGGTTTTCTCGTGAATCTTCAAAGAATAACTTATCTATCGGATTGGGGTTAAGTCTTGGCGGTTCAGAATGGGATTATGCGATTGTTAAGCGGATGGATGGTTCTTCTATTAGCAAAGCAATGCACATGGTCTCTTCAACAACGAGGTTTTAGGAATCAAAGGAAGCTTGTATGAAAATAATGGTATCAAATGTTGGTAGTTCATCTTTCAAGTACCAAGTCATAGATATGGAAAGTGAGACTACATTAGCTAAAGGCGCTGTTGAACGAGTTGGCAAACCACCATCGCTTTTCACACACTCAGTTCCGAATAAAGCTGATATAAAAAAAGAAATTGATGTCCCGAATCACAACACAGCTATCAAATTATCACTTGATGCGCTTCTACATATTGAGCATGGTATTTTGAAAGAATTGTCTGATCTGTCGGGTGTCGGATTCAAGGCTATTTTCGCTAAAGGCATGACCAGTTCGGCTTTGATAAATGATGATGTGATAAAGGCTTTGGATGATTATATTCCTCTTGCGCCGTTCCACAATCCAGCGTATATCGCATCAATCCGCGCGTTTCAGGAAATTTTACCCGATAGGCCTTTGGTAGCTGTCTTTGAGACGTGGTTTCATGAGACGATACCAGACTATGCTTATATACTCAGCGTACCCTACGAATGGTACGAAAAATATGGTGTGCGGAGATACGGTTTTCACGGCGCATCACATAGGTACATTTCGCAAAGAACACCCCAATTTTTAGGTTTGCCTTCGGATAAGTTGAAGATAATATCCTGCCATCTTGGAGGGAGTTCTTCTATTTGTGCTATTAAGTATGGAAAATCAGTGGATACAAGCATGTGTTTCTCTGCGCAGTCAGGTGTCATGCAATCAACCCGCTGTGGAGACATTGACCCATTCCTGATCCCTTTCATCATGGATAAAGAAGGGCTAAATACAGATCAGATAAGGAGTGTTTTGTCCACCAAATCAGGGATGCTTGGCATATCAGGAGTCGGCAGTGATATGCGTGATCTTCTTGGCGCCGCAGACGAAGGCAATGAAAGGGCAAGATTGACTATACAGGCTTATCATTACAGCGTGAAGAAATATATTGGCTCCTATTCTGTTGCAATGGGCGGGCTAGATGTTCTTGTCTTTACTGGCGGGATAGGCGAAAGGTCGGTGAGAAGCCGTACTGAAATTTGTGAAGGCTTAGAGTTTCTTGGTATAAAGATTGATGAGGAAAAGAATAAGTCAGTCAAGGGTGAGAGTAATATATCTGCACCTGACAGCAAGACCCAGATTCTTGTTATTCCAGCAAATGAGGAGATTATTGTCGCAAGAGAGACAGCGAGGATCATTAATGAGCAGTGATGAGTTATGAGTAATCAGTAGGGGAATTTGTTTTCTCCTTTTTCAAATATACTTTCGTAGAGGAAAAATAACTTGAGATGGCATAAAGATGAATTTATGATTTCAGATGAAAGAGAACTTGTTGACACCGATGCAGTACATAGTATGCTAAAAGAAACCTATTGGGCGAAAAACAGGTCAAAAGAAACTGTTGAAGCAACAATCGAAAATTCACTTTGTTTTTCAGTGTTTGATCATGACAGACAGGTTGGCTTTGCAAGAGTTTTAACTGATGCTGTACATTCAATACTACTTGACGTAGTGATACATAAGGATTATCGTGGAAAAGGACTCGGAAAATGGCTTGTTGAATGTATAACAAATCATCCAACGATTTCAAATTTAATTCAAATTTTATGGACAGTAGATGCAGATGGACTATATGAGAAGTTTGGGTTTACCTCTCCTGAAAAGATAATTTTTATGATTAAGAAACCGAAAAAAAGCTGACTTTTATAGATGAAAGGAAAGTTATGCAAAGACCAAAGATAACAGTTGTAGGAAGCTCGAATACTGATCTGGTTGCCAAAGTGCCAAAACTCCCTGCGCCGGGTGAGACTGTTATGGGTAGTGAGTTTATAATCGCTCCGGGCGGAAAAGGTGCAAATCAGGCTGTCGCTGTGGCACGTATCGGCGGTGATGTGACTTTCGTTGCCAAACTCGGTATAGATGATAATGGTGAGCAATCTCTAAAAAACTTCAAGAACGATGGTATCAATACCAGCTTCGTTTTTCGTGACCCTGACGTTACTTCTGGTGTGGCATTGATCTTTGTGGACAAGAGCGGTGAAAATATGCTTGTTCCTGTTCCGGGTGCAAATGGAAAACTTTCATCTGATGATATTGACAAAGCCCGATCTGCAATTGAAAGTGCTGATATACTCGTATTACAACTCGAAGTCCCGCTTGATGCAGTAGAGCGCGCAATCACCATTGCTCACAAAAGCGGAGTTCCTATTGTTCTCAATCCCGCACCGGGAAGAAAACTGGAATCCAGCATTATAGAAAAGGTTAGCTATATTACTCCCAATGAGACTGAAGCGGAGATATTGACCGATATTAAGGTTATTGACGAAATTACTGCAAAAGAAGCAGGCAAAAAGCTTCTAGGGCTTGGTGCAAAGACTGTTATCATAACGATGGGTAAACGTGGCGCCATGTTAATAACTCAGGATTACAGTGAGTTAATTCCAGCATTCGTTGTAGAATCTGTTGATGCTACTGCCGCGGGGGATGCCTTCAATGGTGGATTTGCTTATGCAATCGCCATTGGTAGGGACATAAAAGAAGCCATCAGGTTCGGGAATGCCGTTGGGGCGCTTACTGTAACAAAGATGGGAGCGCAGCCATCAATGCCGACCAATGAGGAACTGAACAAGTTTTTAAAGAGTAACGCTTTAGCTTATGAGTAAGATTTTAAATCCCCCTTTATCCCCCTTTTTCAAAGGGAATTATTCTCCCCTTTAGCTAAAGGGGAATCAGAGGGGATTTGATTCTTTTCATTTAAGCCTAATAATTAGAGGGGAATGAATAATTGAATAAACCTGTTATAGCATTGGTTGGTAGACCCAACGTTGGAAAATCAACCCTGTTTAATCGAATAATACACAAAAATATGGCAGTCGTGCATGATCGGCCCGGTGTCACACGAGACCGTATCTACGCTGATGCTCAATTAGACGATAGAATTTTCATTGTCATTGACACCGGCGGACTCGATCTCGCACCGAAAGATGACCTTATCGCTAACGTTAAAGCCCAGGTTGACGTAGCTGTTAAAGAGGCTGATGCGATAATCCTCATAGTTGACGTAGTGGATGGACCAACTTCGTGGGACATAGAGGTAGCTAACAGATTAAGGAAATCAGGCAAACCAATTTATGTTGCGGTAAACAAGGCTGATAATCTCAAGAGAATTGATAATGCCGTTGAATTCTGCGAACTGGGCTTTGGCGACCCGTTTCCCATATCTGCATTACATGGTATTGGTATAGAAGACCTTCTGGAAGGTGTATTGTCTGGACTACCTGAAGTTAAAGCGGAGCCAGAAACCAAAAAGCTTATAAGGATCGCTGTCGTTGGACGACCAAACGTTGGAAAATCCTCGATTGTAAATTTTATACTCGGTGAGGAAAGAGTAATTGTTGACTCACGACCCGGAACGACTAGGGACGCTATAAATATCCAGTTTCGGAGAGACGGAGTTGACTTTGAGATTGTTGATACCGCAGGAATGAGGAAAAAAAATAAGGTTTTTGACGATGTAGAGTCATCAAGTGTCAGTAAAGCTATTGAAAGCATCCGCCGAAGTGATGTTACGTGGATGGTGATGGACGCAACACAAGAACCGGCACAGCAGGATAAGGAAATTGCTTCATACGTTGCAAAACAGGGCAAAGCCTGTATCTTCGTTATGAACAAGTGGGATATTGTAGAAAAAGATCATAAGACTTTCGATAATTTTAGCAAGTTTATTAAAGGCGATATAGCGCTCCTGGACTATGTGCCGATAATATCTGTGTCTGCACTTGAAGGGCTTAGGGTTAATAAAATCCTTGATCTGACTCAGGTAATCTTTGCCGAATATTCCACACGAATAGCTACTGCTTTATTAAACAAGACTTTTGGCGGTATAATAAACCAAGTTCCTCCTCCATCAGTTTCAGGGAAAAGACCTTCTCCAAAATATATCACTCAGGTGTCAACTAATCCCCCAAAGTTCATAATTTTTACGACTTACCCAGAACTAATAAAACCACCTTACGAGAGATACCTAATGAATCGTTTCCGAGAATCCTTCGGATTTCAAGGGTCTCCCATTATGCTTCAATTTCGCTCAACACGGAGAAATGAGAAATAATAACTAAAAGATGTAAATGGAAAGAATTTTAATCACGAATTACACGAATAAGCGAATTTCACGAATATGAAGAAAGTCTATAGGTCAATAAGTTTATGGGTCTATAGGCTTAAAACTTATAGACCTATTGACCCATCTCTATTCGTGCAATTCGTTAATAAGTGAAATTCGTGATAAAAAATTTTTTGCGATTATGATATGGAGGAAAATATGCATGGAGTTGTTTTACTAGGCGATAGAGAATGTTGCGTTAAGGAATTTCCTGATCCGATACCAAATCCCGGCGAGGTTAGGGTTAAAATGATCGCTTCGGGTATCTGTGGGAGCGACCTTCATCTTTACCGAATGAATAAAGAGCAAGCCAAAGGTCGTGGCGACAGGATCCCCGGCCATGAGCCTTGCGGGGTCGTGGATATGGTCGGGCAGGGAGTTAAGAAAGTCAAGGAAGGCGATAGGGTTACAGTATATCATTATCTTGGCTGTGGACATTGTGAATACTGCGCTTCAGGAAATCTGATGTGGTGCAGAGAAGCCAGAGGGTATGGCGGACCGGTTGACGGTTCTCACGCTGATTATGTAATTGCTGATGAAAGAAACTGCGTCCCGATGCCTGATTCGGTTAGTTTTATTGATGGCGCATTTATAGCATGTCCGGGTGGAACTGCATTTTCTTCAATGAAGAAACTTGACGTTAGAGCAGGTAATCCCGTTGCTGTCTTTGGACTTGGTCCGGTGGGTCTCAGCGGAGTCACACTGGCAAAAGCTATGGGTGGAAAAGTTATTGGCGTTGACGTTCTTGATCTTCGGCTTGGAATTGCAGAAAAAATGGGTGCGGATGCTGTTGTAAACGCTCAAAAAGAAGATGTAGTTGGCACAATCCGAAAGTTTACAAACGGAAAAGGCGTACCGCTTGCATTTGAAGCATCGGGAAGCACAAAAGGCAGGACGGACATTGTTAATTCGCTGTGCAGAGGTGGAAAGGCAGTTTTTGTCGGTGTTGGAAGCAACGAAAACGTTATCAACCCATCTCAGATAATAGGCTCACAGTTGACTTTGATGGGTTCTTTCGTGTTACCTTTATGGCTGGCATGGGAAGCAGTGAGTTTTGTTGCCAATCAGGGAGTTTCTTTTGAGGGCGCAGTCACTCACAGGTTCTCCATAGACGATGCTCCAGAGGCTTACAAAATTTTCGATGAAGGCAAGACCGGAAAAGTAGTCTTTGAATGGAGTTAAAAGAAATAGAACGCAGATGAATATTGATACAAGATACAGGATGGAATTTTATCATCCTGTATCTTGTATCTTTTTTCATAATCTGCTCAATCAGCGTTCTATTGATTTAAGAATTGTGAATACATGCTCCCAAACTTGTTTATCTCTATCATTATTAATTTCGGGCATAAAACCAAACTTGAGGTATAAGCTGATAGCTGGAAGCCTTACCGTTGATGTATTGAGGTATGCTCGCCCGTACCCCAGTTCCTTCAAGCGATTACACACTGTCATCATAAGAGGTTTACCAAGACCCTTGCCCTGTTCGTCTGGCACAATCGCCACCCAGTGAACAAGTCCATACACATTACCATTATGATCGTTATTAAACCACGCTGTCGCTGTGCCGATTGCTTTGCCATTACCATTACAGATAAAGTACTGCCTTTCTCCTAACAGTTCGGGAGAACTACCAAATTGATCTTCAAATAGATCGTCTGTTATGTGAGAATGCTTCTCCGATTCTTTTTCTATCCTAAGCCATGCTTCTTCGTCGCCCGGCTGATACAATCGTATAGTATAAGGGGCAGGAATGACATAGTTTGGGATATTATCAAGATTCTCACGAATCATACTTACACCGACACCGGAAATAACTTCTTGCATATAAATTCCTTTCTCAAGTGTAAATTTTTTTAGTTTCTGTTTTTTAGATTCTAGTCGAATAAATTATACCATTTCTCTCAATTAAATGTGCATTAGAATTAATAGTAGTTTAGGTTTCTATTGACCGCTTCTGTGTCCGCTATGTCCACCAACACAAAAAATCTGTTTTCTTCACGTTTTGACCGTATTTTGCCTTCATAAATCCAGCGCCTTAATGTCCGCTCTGATATGCCATTAATTTGACATGCGACCACCTTTGTGACCCATATCATCACCCATCTGGAATTCTAACATATCCAGCAACTATGGATCAATGTTTATCCTAAAAACCTTAACGCCTGTGTGAGTCTATATCACTATCAATTTACTTATCTGGTATATTTTTTGAAAAACGCCTTTTGCGAGTAGCCTTTATATTAGGATACATTCCTGAAAATGATAACTATAGTATGTAGAAATTATTAATATAACTGTCTATAATAATGAACATTGAATAATTTCTGGGTATTCTAATTGTAGAGTAAGTCTGTTATGAAAAAAGAGATATTAATAAAATTTGGTCAAAGAGTTAGATATGAACGCTTGAAACAAAGTCTATCTCAAGAGAGTCTTGCTGACAAAGCTGGACTACACCGAACATATATCGGTATGGTTGAGAGAGCTGAAAAAAACATCACTCTTATAAATATACAGAAAATTGCTAAAGCTCTAAATATAGAAATATCGGAGTTTTTTGACTAAAGATTAGGTTTGGAATATGAATGACTTAATATTAAATGATTCTGACTGGCAAACAGAATTGATTTCTTACTGTAATAGATATAATATCCCTGTAGAGTATCTAGCTGAGATAATAAATGAGCCAAAAGTTATACCTATGATTAGAGGCAAAGCATTTGAATTCTCTGTAATGATAAAGCTCAGAAATATACTTTCTACAGATGAATGGACTGTAGATAAGCCATGGATGAATGCACAATCTGGTTCGCATGATATAGATATACTTGTCAGTCATAAACAAACTGGCATAAACATTCGGATTGAATGTAAACTGGCAGCTAAAGATTCTTATAAATATAATCAATCCACAGAACAAAGTGAAATCCGAGTTAAGTGTATGCGCAGTAGAACACTAGGAACAAACGAAGCAATAACAAGGGCAAGAATTCTTGACATACCTGAACAAGCTATGATTGAACATAAAGATCAATATCTACCGAGAGATTTTGATATTGTGGCAACATCTATTGGTAATTCATTCTATAAAACAAACAGAGAAACAGGTATCTTTGAATGGTGTCCTAATACTAGAGGCACAAGATTCCTTAATATGATCAGAGAAGAATCATGTGAAACATACGATAGTCTGCAAGAGTTTGCTTACAACCGCATGTATATAGCCATGTCAACCAACATTGCCGCAAATGAGAATAATGAAATTATATGCACAAGGAGAAATTGTGAATCTCCCAATAATTGCGGTTTTATACCAAACTACCCAGTCATGATGTTTGATAATCATGGAAATTCAACCAATGCTTGGTTCCCAATAGAAAATGCTTCGGAAATATTTATAAACTTTGTTAATGAACAAGTTACACGATCATAACAAGGTCAGTTGTTCTAATAGCATTTCATAGTTTAATATGAATATTTCTTTTCCCTTATAACGAGTTCCTTTCTTTTTTGTGCCGTTTTTTTGATCATCCGTCCTATTAATAGTATAATTCCATTCTTTATTATGAATAGCATGCGCCCAATCATATAGGCTTCTTACTTCGTCAGTATTATCGTAGGTCAATAAAAACCTGATATGATTGCTATACTTTTTCAGTATTTCGCTAAGTCGAATGTGATCGTCTTTCGTAAAAGTGTGTGTGTAGAATTTATCTTGATCAGCACTAAAATAAGGTGGATCAATGAATAAAAATACCTCATTTGTTGATTTTTCAGATACCAAACTCTCAATAACTTCCTCAAAATCTAGTGCTGTAAGCTTGACTTCCTGAAGCTTTTTGGAAGTACGTCTAATATTCCCTCCCCAATTTTCAGGTCTCATACTATATTTATCGCCATATCCCCAGTAACAGTTTTTTGTGTTCATAATTCCTGAATACGAAGTTCTATTCAGATAATACCATCTTGCTGCTGACTCTAGGCTGTCTTGTGGTATAAACCCGTTTTTATAGAAATTATGACGTTCTTTAGTCGCTTCTTCACCATTTAGCATTTCGATTAGCTTTTCTGGATTATCTCTGATTGTGATAAAGCAATTCATTAAATCTTTATCCATGTCGTTGAGCCAATTCTTGCTAACTTTGGTCTTGGCAAAAAAAATTGACGCTCCTCCAGCAAACGGCTCAACATAGTATGAGTGCTTTGGTATATATTCAAAGATGAGCTTTCGAGCATAGAACTTACCTCCAGCATATCTGAATGGTGAATTCATTTCATGGTGTAGCATAATTTGATAGTACCTTCCCTTCAAAACCATAATTGTTCATTGTTAAATGACCTTCTGCACTTTTCACCTTCCAGATGCAGTACTACCGCCGTCCACAGTAATGATCGCACCAGTGACAAACGAGGAATCTTCGGAAGCCAAAAAAGTTACCACAGCGGCAACTTCATCAGGATGCCCAAGCCGTCCTATTGGGTGACGTGCTGTTACGCTTTTACGTGTCTCTGGGTCACTCAACCAGTTTTTGGTAAGCGACGTTTCAATCACTCCCGGACAAATGCAATTTGCGCGTATGTTTTCACGAGCATGAGCAACAGCTATATGGCGTGTCAGATTAATCACACCACCTTTAGCGGCACTGAACGAGGCTCCGCCCCAATCACCAAGCAAACCACCCATAGAGGATATGTGAATAATAGCACCCCCGCCAACCTTGCGCATTTCGGGAATGACGAATTTTGATGAAAGATAGACTCCCTTCAAATCAAGGTCTATCATCCGGTCCCACTCATCTTCTGTGGTACTAACGACTGTTCCGCCACCGCCTATTCCTGCGGCTGTGAAAAGTATGTCAAGACGTCCAAACTCACGTACAGTCTCAGCGACCATTCTTTCTGCGTCAGCCGATTTGGTAACATCAGTCAGGACAAAAAACGCACGGCTACCTGATTCCTCAATCTTCTGGCAGGTATCTTTGCCATCAATAGGGTTAATGTCTGCTATTGCTACCACTGCTCCTTCTTGAGCAAAACGCAGGGCAGTAGCACGCCCGATGCCAGAACCTCCACCAGTGATCAATGCAACCTTGCCTTCAAATCTTCTCATTTGTTTCATTATTATTTTTCCCCAAATAATTATACCTTATAATCTCTTTTTGATCTATACTCAATAGGACAATCTGTCGGTATTGCGCCGGTTCGTTCTGCTATTTCTTCTAATATTTCCCTGTTCTCAAACAGCGAGCAACCAAGCTTTCCATGACGATATATCGCATCACTTGATCTTAACTGTGCGAGGAATTGTGAACGTAATGCGGATTCAAGACCGTTATCTCGAACGTTGTCACTAGCAAAGTGCGTAAACGGGCAAGGTTCCACGTACCCTTGTGAGTTTATATGCACGGAGCCATAGACAAGCCCTTGACATCTGCCGTCAACGCCATACTCGTCATCTGGCATGTGTGCGACCATGATAGGTTTGCTTTTGCGAATCTCCAATACCCTCTCACGGAAGTATTCCCGCTCTTCATCCTCTAATACCAGACTCCATTCTGCAACACTGCCAATGGGAATATATTCTGTGTAAAATCCCAGAACGCAACCACGATCCATCATTTCTTTAATGAATTTATCACTGACAAGCGTATCGTAATTTAAGCTAGTTACGGTAGCAGAAAATCCGAATGCTATCCCTTCATTTTGCAGATACTCCATTGCGAGTTTCACCTGATCATATATGCCATATCCTCGTCTATTATCCGTCTGTTTACGAGTACCTTCCAAACTCACTACTGGAACGATATTTCCTGCGTCTGCTATTTCTTTTGCTACCTTTTCGTCAAGTAAAGTTCCATTGGTAATCATCAGGAACAATAGATTCTTATGTCTCTTAAAAATATCCAGAATTCCATCCTTCATAAGCGGTTCACCACCAGTTATAACGAAGAGAAATACACCCATTTTTTCAGCAGAAGTGAGTATATCTTCAATATCATTTAGTGAAAGCTCGTTATCTGAGGGATAATCGTGTGAGTAGCATCCAATACACGACAGATTACACTGCATTGTCGGGCTTAAAGCAATGGCTACCGGCGCAAGCAATCCTTTCTTTTTCTGGCACTTTTTACGGCGAAACGATGATAATACAGCGTGTTTATATACAGACCTTAGCTTCAGAAGCTTTTTAATAATTCCTCTTCGCTGGAAACTTATGCCCTTGAGAAATATACTCTCAAGAGTTATCTGTGATTCATTATTAAGTGTTTTTTTACCGCATCCAACACAATGCTCGCAAGAATAAATTTCAGATTCATCTGGATTTAGCTCTTTATTTTTTGTCATTTATTGTATCCTTTCGTAATAGATTTATGTAATCAAGACGAAGTGTGTATTATATAAGTTTACTATCTCTTTATTTTGCAAAGCGTATGCCAAACTTAATTCTCTAATATAAAACGAGTCATAGCAATATTTTAGCCCCAAAATTGGTAAAAATCAGATAGTAAAAAAGGGTGCCACATATCTGTAGTATCTTAATATTTATCTTTAGGTAAATCTAGTCATAATGATGAATATGGATTTTTATGGGTAAGAAGAAATGTGGCTACTATTTAACAGAGATGATATTTCTGTGATTTGATGGTTTATTGAAGTTTTTAGCAAAAAATTGCATAGTTACATGCACATTATTGCATGATTTCATTCAAGATTAAAAAAATTGCATGAATTGTATTTGTTTTTTTGCATATCTTTGAGCCAAGAGCATCCCAAATAGATATACCCATAGGGCATAGTTTACACTCTCTGCACATACGACAGCGTGTATTATCGAGACAATTAACTAACTGATCTACCTGATTTTTCTCTTCTGGCTCAAAAAAATCTGGAGTTGTCAATTGAGCAAAAACGCCTTTTAGTTGAGCCAGTGAAGCACTCTCAAGATCATATTCAGATACCAATATTCAAACAGTGTGAATTATTGGGTCTGTCACGCTCTATAGAATTTTCGGTAAATAGTTGAGGTAAAGATCAAAAAGGATAAATTCCGTAGGGGCGAAGCATTTTCAACTAGATCAAGATATGAAGCCAATTTGTAAATGTGAAAATGCTTCGCCCCTACAATCTCAAAACCTCAATTCTTTTCCGAAAATTCTATAGTTTCTACTATGAACCAGCAACTACCTCGATTACAATTTGCTCTTGATGCGTTAGGTACTCGCATCAGTTGGGACAGTCGTGGACGTGCGATGGATAATATCTTTGTAGAGCGATTATGGCGTAGTGTAAAGTATGAGGAGATTTACTTAAAAGACTATACCAACGTCCCTGAAGCAATAACAGGTTTAGATAGATATTTCAGGTTTTACAACACACAACGTCCACATCAATCTCTGGGGTACAGGACACCGGAACAGGTATATTTTAGCAATAAAGCATATTAAACACACAACAGGGAGGAAATAAATCTTCCACCTTAAAAAAGCCCATTTTTTGTCTTGACAAAGGGATATACTTTATGGTATTGTTGATTTAGAAAGGTGGTGAAAAAATGGAAGAAGGAAAGTTAAATAATGTGATACAAGCTAAAAAGCAGATTTCAGAAGGTTCGTTAGTAATTTGGAATGCGCGCGTGGAAACTCTTGTACGTATGGGTGATTTTGGTGGATTAATAGATGCATTGAAAGGGGACGTGCTAAATTACAATTGCAGTTGTCCAGGTGATATACCAAGCAAAACCCCCCATCCACTAGCCTTATGCGTTTGTGACGGACTTACAAAAGAGTGGCTTGGTGAGGAGATGTTTAAGTCCATTAGCGGAATGACTGATAAAGCGGAATAGCAAAAGTAAAGTCACTTTACACTAGGTTGCCGGATTTGCTTTGTATTATGCAAATCGGATCCGGCACCTTATCATAATCTAAGAGCATATCTAAACTGCTGATATAACTTGGCTTTGTCATATTAGGCCGAGCTACAACACTCAGATTCAATTGTAACAAGGTTCTTCATCTTTCAAGCTCTGCAAAATCATGGAACAAGGAAAACCCATAAACATTAGCTTTAGATGGTAATGTGACAAAGCCAAGATAATAGTCTAGACATAATTATGATCTCTTAGTAATGAAAAGAGGATAACTCGTAATGGAAAAATGGATTTTATCGCGATATACAGCATTAATAAGGGGTGATTCTGGTGATCTTATCCTTCATAACAGCTTTATGGGCGCAATTGCTTATGTACCTGTTGATAAATCTGCCTATATCGAAAAGTTTGTTTATCAAGGAATTACAGAACACGATCTAAGTGATCAAGCCCTAAAAGAAATCTGTGATGGAGGTTTTTTTGTCCCTTCTAACTTAGACGAACAAAAGCTAGTCTCTGAATTATTATATAAAGAACGAGAGTTAACAGATTTTAATATTATTATTATGCCGAATGAGAATTGCAATTTTCGTTGTACCTATTGCTATGAGAATCACATTCGAGGAAAGATGAATCAGGATGTAATCAATGGGTTAAAAGTTTTTGTTGATCATAAGGCTGGAGAATATCAAAGGATAAATATATCATGGTTTGGTGGTGAACCGCTAATTGCACAGGATGTTATTTATGAACTATCCGAGTCCTTCATCAATAGCTGTGAAAAGAATAATATTCCATATAATAGTGATATAACCACTAATGGATACTTTTTGACTTCAGGAGTCGTAGATTCCTTATTAAATCATAGAATCAATCGGTTTCAAGTCACTTTAGATGGACCTGAAATTATCCATGATAGCACTCGTAAGTTAGCTAACGGGGGTAAAACTTATAGAAGAATTCTTGACAATCTAATAAATATGCATAATAGTGATTCCGAATTTTCTGTCAGAATAAGGGTGAATTTCAATTGCGATTCTGTGCCACTAATGGATCAATTTTTGTCTGAAATTTCAAATTATTTTGTTGATGACCCCAGATTCTCACTATATTTCAGACCCATAAGAAAATGGGGAGGAGAAAATGACGCAAATCTAAAAACTTGTGATGAAAAATACGCCTCTTATGTTAAAGCCGATCTTACTGAAAGGCATATAAAACTTGGTTTCTCAGATAACGCTATTAAAGAAGCTCTTATGTCTCATGGTAATGTTTGCTATGCGGCTAAAGAGTCGTCAATCGTTGTTGGTTCTGATGGTACAATATACAAATGCACTTTGGCATTTGATGATCCCCGAAATCACGTTGGTAAACTAACCGAAGATGGGCAACTGCTTATTGATCAACCACGTTGGGACCTATGGGTAAAAATTGATGATAAAGATACAAGTGGATGCGCTAAATGTTCGTTTGGTCCATCCTGTCAAAGCAGGGCGTGTCCCCGAAATGCAATGGAATTAAAAAGAGTGATATGTCCTATGACAAAAGCTGAATATGAATCTATGGTCAAATCAGTAGTGTTAAGTTCGTATAATCATGCAAACTCGAACGCTTTTGCAGTATAATCTTGAATGCAGATTAACCACCAAAAAATCAAGTAATTTTTGTCCGCCTTTTGACCAGATTGGTTCTCATGAACGTAAGGGGAAATTCCTTATCTGTTCATGAGGATTATTTCGGTTAAAATAAGGGCTTGATACAAAAATTATCCATACAATTTACGCATATAACGGACCTAGTATTCTGCAGGTCTCACGATCCCCGCCAAGGCGTGTCCATAACGTTGGACGGAATATGCGATTTTCTGCTATATTGTGATAGTCCACAGGTATGCGAAGCATCGCCGCCATAATCATAACTTCCTCGCCGATGTGACCAATAGCCGCTGAGACGTGGTTCGGGTCAATACCTCTGCTCATGACGTCAAAGGTATCAATACCATCAGCCATGACAAAGGTATCCGGCCACGTAGGATCGGTTCTCATACGCACGTAATGAACGACTTTCTCTGGCAGGTTTACTGTGTGTCCTTCGATAACAGTAGCAGTCACATCCTGACCAACCCGGTTGAATCTGATCATAGTGATCGGTAGATCACCCGGTGTAACGAAATGCGTGGAAAGGCCATCACCGGGGAAGTATCCAAGACCGGCTGGATGCCATTGCGTCCCTTGAATAGCCTGTTTCATTCTTTCTTCAGCAGGCATAAGAGCAGGATCTGTCGCCCAATCGAGAGCGGCGGGACCACTGTTAATCAGATGCAGGAACCCTGTCGGCGCAGATGAGCTAACATCAAAACCAGTCGCATCTTTGATCTTCTTTGGAGACCAGTAAGTTCTAAGGTCAGCAAAGAGTGCAGAGAAACCAGTTAAAAATGCTCCCCACTGCATACCCATTCCATTCAAAAAGTCGTTTTCTGTTGCATGGACTATTGGCGGGCGCAGACCATTCCAGTCGAATGTGCTGGAATTAATAGCTTCCGGAAAGTCAAAGTTCGGATACCAGTCAGTCCAGTAACGCTGTCCGGCAGTTCCACCGAATAGGGCATTAAGTCCCTGTGACCTTTCCTCATCCTTGATTACATCGTTCCCGCGCATGAGATCACGGATCACGAGTGTCATCGGAACGAGAAAATCAACGAGCTTTTTAACAACGTCTGATGATCTTTTCTTCTCTGGATCAATGCGCCCATCGAAACTTTTGTAGAACCATTCGGTCGCTTTTTTCGCTTCGTCCTTATCGTACATGTCTTTCTGAATACGCATAAGAATCTCGATCTGATCAACGTGAGCGAGTTTCATACCGAACCATCTAGCAAGTACGTCGCTAACCAGTTCAGAACCAGCGATACCCATTGAGACGTGACCTATACTTGCGTAGCTTTTACCTCTCATCATCGCTATGGAACCAGCACATTTGAGGAACTGTGTAATCCTTTTGATGCTTTCGGGATGCAATGGTGCGTCAGGATCCATATCTTCAACGTCAGGCGGATAAATACAGAACACTGGAATTTTATGGGCGGTTGCTGACGCCCTTTTGGAATTGAGCAGAACTGCCCCGGGCCATGCTGTTCCATTCATAGCTTCGTAGGCAGTTATCCATTCTGGATGACCAAAGAAGCTTGTTTCCCAACCCATTGACCACGTACACATGGAATTGACGACAATGCTCACGCCTGCCTGCTCAAATTCTTTTTGCACTATCGCCGCATCCCGTGGTCCGCCGACTGGAACACTGCCTTTGACGACCTTCAGTTTTGTCCCGTCATACATCTCGATTTTTTTAGCGAGTTTTACTACCTTATCGAGACGGTTCATAACAACAGGTGTTTGTTGTGCCTTTACACTACCTTCTGGTATATCTGGCACAGGATATGTTCGTGGATCTATTGCTGTGTATATCCCTACTGTTGGGGGATTGCCAACTAATTCACGGTTCATAAAAATACTCCTTTCTTTTGGAAGTCTAAAGCTGAATAACACGCTAAAGTGATGTTGAAAATTCTTTGTTCCGTAGGAACTTGTGATATTAGCCCAGCGATTTATCGTTGGATATTGAAAAAGATAACAAACATTAGTTCCGTAGGAACGATTGATTTTTGATTCGTTATTCTCATTCGTCCATACAGGACTTAGATTTGTTTGTATTGATAACCCAACAATAAATTGCTGGGCTATATTCAATTGTCCTAACGGACAAAGAACCATAATCTTAACTGACGTAAACATCAATTTCTTAAGTCCGTGATTTCGGATTCAGATTTTCCACTTTTTATTTATTACCTTCTTAAAATTCTCAAAGCAATGTCTTCGGAATACTCTGGGGACACAAGTTTAACCTTACCTTCATTGTTATTAAGATTTTGAGTTTCACTAAATACTCCTGTCTTGGTATCCAACCATTCAGCAGTATAATTGCCAGCAGGAAGTTCCAGTGTAAGTTCTACTTTCGTACCGCCCTTCACATAAACTGCATAAGACTTGTCTGCTTCTGCAAGTATATGAATTGCGGCATCAGATGGGACGACTTCCTTTATAATCTGGTTATTTGGACTCATCTTGATAAAATCAAAGCTGTAAATAAAGTCCTTTAGTATTTTTAGCTGGTTTCGTAATAATTTACCGCCACCGCCGGGTTGTTTTGATGGTATGACGAAAGTGCCATCCTCATGATCAACAGTGAACGAGTAGTCAAGGTTGTCATAAGAGCCGCCACCGGCGATTATAAACTCCCATGCTTCGGTACGATAATGCACATCCTCAATTCCTCTGAATCCCGTCTCATCATCACCAATGACTTTATTTAATCCATAATTTAACCCAACGGTAACAGGCGGAGTTGCATAGTGAAAGTTGAATATGGAAACAAGCGGATTGGGATTCTCGATTTTTTCTGATCCATTATTGATATTTTGAGCGATCAAATGTTTGTGAGAAAAATTCTTTTCAGTGTCTGTAATTACAGATGCAATGTGAAATTGCCAATCAAGAGTCACCCCGCCAAAATATGGTTCGTTGCATATCTCGTAGTAGATGTTATCAAAATCTTTTAGTTCGGTGACGATTTTGCGCACCATAGCATCATGCACAGCAACCATATCGCTATTTTTCATTGTAAGTGCATCGGTTCTCTGTAAATCGCCAATACCGTTGACGTTGTTATTGATTTTTATAGGGCTTAGGTCCCATTGCTCATCTCCATAATATGGACAGAAAAGCACAAATTCAACGATGATTCCACGCTTCTCTGCCTGTGATATAAAATCTTTCAGCCGTTTGAAATATGCCTCATCCCATTTAGTGAGGTCAAATTTATTTCCGCCATTTACGTAGCCCGATACATCACTTCTAGCCCAGGGACAGGTTAAACGATTAGGCGCAGGCGCAAGTGTATTCCTCTGGATGTTAAATGAGGTTGGGGATTCACAGTAAACACCTGAAAAAAGACGTGTAAGGTTGAGTTCGCAAGAGTGAAGCTCATCTAAATACTTCACGTAACTAAAATCAAGATTCAAAACAGCCCCGTAGTGTTCGCCAGAAGTTATCAGCACAGTGGGCTTATCACGAAATAGAAAATAGTGCGAGTTATCAGGATTAAGCATTAGATTTTCTTTTTCCATTTTTCCAGCCTCCAATTGGGATATATTGACTACGCTAGTCAACGCAACAAAAGCAACAATGATTAGCAGACTATCAATTCTTCTAAACATAAGTTCCAACATTAATTTTCTCCATGAAGGAATTTGTATGGTACTCGATTTACAAAATCATTGCACATCTAAGAATAACATAAAGAGCTCTAATAGATCAAGAGTAGAGACAATCTGTATTGAAAAGTTTATGTGGATATGAGATAATGGTCGGTGGATTTTCTATACTATTTATGACTGATATAGTCAGGAAAACGAGGTGTAAGCTATGCTAAATTATGACATCAAAGGTTCTGTAATTCATATAGAAACAGATGCGATTCAGGCGCAGATTCAAACAGAAGGCTATGTTTCTGGTGTCTCCGCTGGTACGTTGCGGGATAAAAAGGCTGATGCAAGAGATTTAGGCTTTGGGCTAAGTATAGTTGACTTTTTACTCGAAGATGGCGAGGATAAGCCTGACGAACCAAATGCCTACCACTGGGGCGATCTCTATCACGGCAACATTCCCAAGCGATACGTTGAGCTTCCACAGATATGCACACAGGCGCATAAACTGCCATACGAAGTAACAAAAGCAGAAGGTTTTATTGCTGTACGCCAATGGTTTAATTGGACTATCGCTACACGTAACCGAAAACCGGGGTCACTTTGGGAACAGATATTGATCTTTCCTGAAGATAAGCGATATTTCTTTAGCACCGATAGAGTCACTTCTGTCAATACAGTTGAAAACCTTGCTCTCCGTATAGACATGCCCGGGCATTTAATGCACAATAAAGGCGACTCATTCCCGCAAATCTACTTGAGTTACTACGGCACTATTCCAAACACTGAATTCCTTGAGGATTTTCCGCCTGATGCCAAATTCCGCTACGTTCGGGGACGTGACCCATTGCCGAAGCGTATAATTAGGGCTTACCAAACCCGATCAGGCGCATGGCTGGCAGGAATGACGCTGAACCCCAAGGACGTGTCGGAGGCTTGGTGCCATCAAAGAGGTTACGTCTGCTTCATTGAGGAAGTTGGTCGAGAGAAGGTTCTTGAAGGTGAGACTTTTTCTTCTGCTTATATTGTCGGCTTCTTTGACTCAATTGACGAGATGGAGAAAGTATACAATCAATACCGTGGAATGTCGGATATTATCATAAAACCATCTTTTAAGGATGCAAAAACTTTTGACCTTGCCTAATAAAAAAGGCTTTTTGGGATTTTATAGGGGAAACACCCGGAGAAGCATTTTTCAGCAAAATCCCAAAGTACATGGTTAGAATGTAGGTTGGGTTTATCAACCCAACATACGCGCTATAATCATTTATTGGGTGCAAGAAGATGATGACAAACTATGTTTCCTATACGGTTTTTTTCCTCGTTACAACATTCATGCTTCTCGTGCAGACCGAACTGGGCGCAGAAGATCAATCGCAAGCCTGCGATGTCACGTTCTATGGAGTCAACGAAGACCCCGTCTGGAACTGGGACACTCACACAGACGAACTTACTCAATTCGCTGAAATGCTGAAGCAAACGCATTGCGGTTCTATACGAATTCCCATTCGGTGGCGTGTCGTGGAACCCACAAAAGGGAAGTGGGATTTTTCTGTGATAGACCGTGTTGTTCAGATGATACCGGATGATATTCAGATTCTTGGTACGTTCTTGTCTGTTCCTGAATGGGCAAGCGGTGTGGATCCGAAGAAAGTGGAAGGATGGTTTGACACTTATCCCCCGAAGGATCTCAGCGATTGGGAATGCTACGTCTCTCAAACCGTGCAGAACTATAAACACCGAATTAAACACTGGGAAATATGGAATGAAGAGAACGGTGTAGACTTTTTCCGACCCCTTCCAGATGCCAAAGCATACACGGAACTCCTCAAGGTGGCATATAAGGCAGCGAAAACAGCAGACCCCGACTGCGTAGTTGTGTTGGGGGGGTTGCAGATGAACGGCATTATTCCGAATCCGTGGTCAAAGGTCAAAGTCTCCGACTACCTTGAAGACCTTTACGAAGCCGGCGCCGGGCAGTTTTTTGATGTCTGCAACATCCACCCGTATGTGCTTCCGAGTGAGGGTGCTGGTTATATGATGAAACTGATTCAAGACACCTTGTCGCTAATGGCACGATACGGAGATTCGGAAAAGCCTTTGTGGATCACTGAAGTGGGATGCGGGGCAACTTCGCCAGATGCTGAAAAGGTTCAGGCACAACTTTTGGCTGACACGTTTGAATCAGCATCGAAAGAAACCCGTATCAAGCGGGTGTTCTGGTTTCTCCTGCGAGACATGCAGAGCGACCTTCTTGGACCTGAGGGATCAATGGGACTGTTCAGCTATCAGGGCAGACCGAAACCTGCGCTTTGGGCTTTTTTGAATGCGACAGAAAAGGCACACGACACTGACCTGACAAAATAGTGGGTTGCCTAGCCAATCAATGAGCGGATTCGCTATTAGAAACTTTTATTTGTTGACTCTACAGATAAATTTTTGTAAAATATCAGTGTAATGATATTTCCTTAGGGATATTAATCATCTGTATTTATCAGGTTTCTGTATATTATCTTAGATTTCATGTTATACAGTTAGAAAATTATTAGAATTAAGAGTGAACTTGTCAGGAAATAAAAAATTTTGAAAAAAGCAATGTTATACGGAAACTATATAATCATTTGTTAGGCATGCGATCATGCGATGCATCTTCTGTAAATCCAAATCAAATAACTCTAAGTCAGTAGAGCATATTATCCCAGAATCCCTGGGTAACAAGGACCACATACTGCCAGTTGGAGTGGTATGTGATAAATGTAACAACTATATAGCTAGAGAAATAGAAAAGCCTTTACTTGATTCACCGTATTTTAAGCATATGCGTTTCAATGGTGTTATTCCAAACAAGCGAAATCTAATACCACCAATTGATGGTATTCACTTACAGTCGCTTACGCATATTCAGCTTCATAGGTCATCTAGGGAAGATGGAACTATCATTAGTCCGGCTCTGCATGTTGATGGAGTCCCATGGATTAAGAGTTTACTTGAGAGTAAGAAAGGCTTCTTAATTATTCCGGTGCCTTCTATTCCTGATGAGTACATAATGTCGCGTTTTATCGCCAAGGTAGGTTTGGAGGTACTTGTCTATAGGGTAATTGGAGTTGAGGGGTGGAAAGAAGAAATAATCGACAAAAAAGAACTCAATGAACTTCGTAATTATGTCCGATTAGGCTCACCTCTTAATATTTGGCCTTTTTCGTACCGATCAATATATTCGCCTGAAAAGATTTTTAGTGAGAATGGACAATCCTATCAAGTGCTTCATGAGTTTGACATATTGGTTACACCTGAGAATGAGTACTATATAGTTGTTGTAATTTTTGGCGATGAATTTGCCTTAAACTTAGGCGGAAGGGAAATGGAGGGATATTATAAGTGGCTTAAAGAGAATAATCATCAAAGCCCTTTGTATACTGAAAAAAATGCAGTCGGCAGGTTGGATGGAGGCAACGAGACCCAACAATTCTAATATTATGTTGGGTTTCACTTCGTTTAACTCAACCTATCCACTGTGCAGCTTGAAAATACAGTGCATTTCTGACGTTTGGCAAGATAAGGAGGCAAATATGAAGGAATACAAGGTGCTAACACAGAAGGACAAATGGTTTAGTAGTAAGTTTGATCCAGAGAAACTGGAAGAGGCAATAAACGCATACGCTGCTCAAGGTTGGAGAGTGATCTCAATGGCTTCAGCGTCTATCCCGGGTCTCTCCGGAAGCAGAGAGGAAATGGTCATACTACTTGAAAGGGACAAATAATCATGTATTTCTCTGAACATAAAGGGGTATTCTTCATTGAGGGATCTCCTCCTAATGCAAATCGCCTCGGTACAATATCAACCGAAATAAATAATTTTTTTGGGCAGAATCAACTCAAAAGCCTTGATGATGTAAAAGATAAGATGTGCCAAAAGGTTTTATCCAAAGGTGGTAATTCCATTATTAACTTCAAATATGGTCAAAGATCTACCTTTTGGAAAAGTCTTATTGGAATGGATGATGTGCTTTGGTATGGGTCAGGTGAAATTGCACGAGTAAATCCTGATGATTTAATGTAATAGGTTGTCAAACTATAACGGCGTATCTGATCCAGTTGGTAGGTTGTGTCAATGAACGAGACCCAACAATTCTAATATTATGTTGGGTTTGTCAACCTAACCTATATACTAATCTAAAAATTTTAAAAGGTGAGTTCATTATTTATCAAATAATAAATAATGATTGCTTAGACGTTTTCCGAGGCAAGTCAATTAATCATAAGATTGCTCTGACTTTTTTGGATCCGCCATTTAATCAAAACAAAGAATATGCCTACCATAATGACAATATGAGTGAAGAACACTATTGGACTATGATGACTGATGTTTGTATATCAGTCCGTAGGTTGGGTCGAGGAACAAAACCCAACAAGTCTAATATATGAGGAAAATCAATGGATATTTTAGCAGAAAAATTAGACAAAAAATTACACGAATGGAAACCAAATATTGTGTCTCAAGTCAGGCAACGAATCATGGAAATCATTGATTTGGCAGACCATGATGCATTAGATATAATGCAATCTCGTTTCATAGAACAGGAGGTACTAAATCTACTTGATGAACCCACAACCCGGTGAAATTTGGCTTGCTGATCTTGGCTTATCCGCAAAAACAAGACCTATTGTGGTGGTATCTCGCTATGATCCGGAAGCGCCTAGAGCTTTGGTAACTTATGTACCCTTAACAACCCAGTATAGGCATAGTCAATACGAGATTGTTCTTCCAAAGCTAACATTTCTTGATCAAGAATCCATAGCAAATGTGCAGGGAATTGGTTCCATACCGATAATTAGACTTGAGCGAATGCTTGGTAAACTTTCAGATGATGTAATGACGAAAATCAAAAACGCTATATTATATGCATTGGATATGGAAGTTAATTCACCAAGACCAGCAGGTCGGTAGATTGGGCTGAGGAACGAGACCCAACAATTCTAATGTTATGTTGGATTTGTCAAGCAAATTTACGCACTAACTTTGAAAGGTGAATTCATGATTTATCAAATAATAAATAATGATTGCTTAGACGTTTTCCAAAGCAAGTCAATTAATCATAAGATTGATCTGACTTTTTTAAACCCGCCATTTAATCAAAACAAAGAATATGCCTACCATAATGACAATATGAGTGAAGAACACTATTGGACTATGATGGCTGATAGAACCGATAGAGGAGTGAATGGTAATGAAATTGAGGAATGAAGTTTCGCAAGAAGAACGGATAAAAGAACACCTTTTGAAAGCCGCCATCAGCCGAAGAGAATTCCTGATTGCCGGTATGGGGCTAGTGGCTTCTGGTACAGCGGCTTTATCGTCTTACGGGAAAGACATAAAAGAAGATGTAACGCCCGCAATTGAAAAGCCCGGTGAATTCCGCAATTTCAACCAGAATATGTTGTATCGGCGTTTGGGCCGGACAAACCTGATGGTATCCGAGGTCAGTTTTGGCGGAGCGTTCCATTACGGACCCGGAGCAATCAAAGACACAGCAGAAATCCAGAAAATGTTTGACAAAGCACTGGAATTAGGTATCAGCTACTTTGACACCTCTCCTGATTATGGAACTGAGGTTTATTTTTCTTACCTCTCCCAAAAACGGGAGCAATGCTTCATTGCCACAAAGGTAAACACAATGTCAGCTTCAGGCGCACGTGCGGAAGTAGAAAACAGCTTGAAGGTGATGAAAACGGACTATCTGGATGTAATCCAAACGCACTATAAACCCCAAGATGAAGATTGGAGCGGGACGTTGGAGGCATTGCAGGAATTGCATAAGCTCAAAGGGGAAGGCAAAGTTCGGTTCGTAGGGTTTACCCATCACTCTTATGATGCCTTGAGAATTGCTTTGAATGAGCATTCCGATTTGATTGACACGATTTTGCTTTTGTATAGCTTCCATTCGGAGACAGATGGAGCCGTAGATATCATCAAGTTAGCCCATTCCAAAGATATAGGAACATTAGCGATGAAGGTGTTTCGTAGTGCCTCTGAAACATGGGAAAAGCGGGTGGCGACTTTTCAGGCTGATGCGACAAATTGGGCAAGGTTGAATGCTTTGATGGATGATTCCACATCCGTAGCTCAGGCATGTATAAAATATGTCCTCAAAAATCCTCTCCTTTCAACTGCTTTGTTGGGCATGCAGTCTATTGAAAATGTATGTGAAAATGCAGTCGTTCCCAAGATGATGAATGTTGTAATGAATGAAAAAAGGTAAAGATGAATCAAAAAAATGAAATTTTGCAAAAAGAAATGATAGAAAATCGTCCTATTAGCCGAAGAGAATTTCTGTTCGCCAGTATAGGTACGGTTCTTGGAACGGCAATTCTATCGTCTTGTGGGAAAACTGTAGAAGTATCTGAAATCGAAAGGCAAAGTAAAAATTCTAAACCGAATATAAAGGAAGGACAACCCATGATAATTGACACACACACCCATTTTTATGACCCAACTAGACCTCAAGGAGTGCCATGGCCAGACCCAAATGACAAGGTTCTTTACAGACGAGTGCTACCAGCAGATTACAAAGCGTTAGCTATTCCACAGGGAGTATCAGGAACAGTCGTTGTCGAGGCAAGTGAATGGATAGAGGATAACCAATGGATTCTTGACCTTGCGGCAGATGAACCATTCATCGTAGGTTTTGTGGGGAATCTTCAGCCGGGGTCAAAGGACTTCGGAAGCAATCTGGAACGATTTTCCAGTAATCCGCTTTTTCGCGGCATCCGACCAAGAGGTGCAAACATCAAAAATTTTGAAAAAGCGGACTTCCTTGCAGACGTTAAAAAATTGGCAGATAAAGATTTAGAAATTGACCTGCTGATAGGTCCAGAGGAACTGTCCGATGCAGCTTTTCTGGCAAGCAAAATCCCGGCACTGCGCATTGTTATCAACCACATCGCAGGCGTGCGCATTGATGGCAAATCGCCTGATCCCGTATGGATTAAGGGCATGCAGATGGCGGCAGAATACCCCAATGTCTATTGCAAGGTGTCTGGACTGGTTGAGTCGGCACAGGACAGTCCTGCCCCTAAGGATGTGGGATATTACACGCTGACGTTGGATGTATTATGGGAAGCCTTCGGTGAAGACCGTCTTGTTTATGGAAGCAACTGGCCAGTGTCAGAGCGATTCGCTGACTATGCTACTGTGCAGGATATTGTGATGGAATACTTCAGAACCAAAGGTCAGGAGGCAACCGAGAAGTATTTCTGGAAAAACGCAAAAGCGGCATACAAGTGGATTGTTCGATCTTCAAGGTAAAAGCAAATAAATACTGGATTCCCGCTTGCGCGGGAATGACATTCGCTGCGTTTTATATCATAAAAAAGTGTTACTTAATTTTCTTAGAAAATGAACCATGCCAAAAAAGATACTATTGGCGAATTCAAAAATAATGCTTGCTTATGTTTGATATATAGCAGTATAATTATTGCGAAATCTCTTATCGTGCATTTGAATAGTGCTTTTCGTTGGGAAATATAGCTAACAAAAACTCGTAATATTGACGCCATTTTTTATAAAGTATAAATAGCAACTTGGGTTATGAATAATATTCAAGACAATTCGAACTTACCAAATGGAAAAAGTAGGCTTTCTCGGATGATTACACCCGGCGTAATTATGTTATTTGTAATCCTACTTGGGATAATTGTTTTTCTTTTCTTGCCAGATAACTCTGACAACCTTAAAGGAGCAGTTGGTACTCAACAAGGAACTACCGGGCAATCCTCAACGTCGGTTGTTGTATCAAGTAATGCCGCTCATAATACAGAGCATGGCAACCTTAAAGGAGCAGTTGGTACTCAACAAGGAACTGCCGGGCAATCCTTAACATCGGCTGGTGTATCAAGTGATGCCAATAATACAGAGGGCAACCTTAAAGGAGCAGTTGGTACTCAGCAGGGAACTACCGGGCAATCCTTAACATCGGCTGGTGTATCGAGTGATGCCAATAATACAGAGCATGTTAGTAATAAAGCATACGCTAGTAATGAGACTCCTGCTAATAATGAATCGAATATTAGTAATGAAGCGTCTGCTAGCGAAAATCCGTTGCCAGCCTTTGACATTGCTAAACGCTTGGACCAACTGCCTATAAGTAATGAAGCGGACTACGATCAATGGATGTTGGCAAATACACCGGAGAAGAAAAGTTACCTCGAAACGAAGTGGGGAAGAGCGCAGGCAATCATAAAGAAACAAGATGCTACTGACTCACGGATTATTGAGGCATTCCTGCGCGCTCCTCGGGAATTTTTCTGTGATGCTGGCAGTTCTTCCAAAGCTTATGCCAATGCGGTCATACCTATCGGCTACGGTCAGACAATCTCTGGTCCGCATTTGGTGTCTCGCATGACCCAGGTCATAGATCCGCAGCCTAATCAGAAAGTATTGGAAATAGGTACGGGTTCCGGCTATCAGTCAGCGATTCTAGCAGAGCTTTCTAATTATGTATATACTATCGAAATCGTTCCTCAACTTGCACAGAAAACTGACGCAATCTACACGAAGCTATTAAAAAACTATCCGGAATATGCTAATATTAAACGTAAGAACGACGATGGATACTATGGGTGGGTTGAGTATGCCCCCTTTGATCGTATTATCGTGACTGCTGGTATTGATCACGTCCCGCCGGATCTTTTGAAGCAACTAGCTCCCGATGGAATCATGGTCATTCCGATCGGACCACCGTCCGGTCAGACTGTCCTTAAAATTAGCAAGGAAGTTCAGGCTGATGGTTCAGTAACATTCAAACGTGAGGACATCTATCATGGACGAAAGGTTATTTTTGTGCCGTTTACCTCTGAACAAGGCATTCATTCGACCACATCTGATAAGATACAAAGCCCATGAGCATAAAAGTCTTCCACTACCGACTTCTAGCACTATTTGTTATTTCTATTGCATTGATCGCCTATGAATTGGCTGTCATGCGTACTTTCGCAGTGGGCAGTTGGTCAAACTTTGGCTCTATGGTAATTAGTATTGCCTTGTTGGGCAATGGACTAGCCGGAACGCTCCTTACCTTCTTTAATGAACGCATTCGGCGGAATGCCGATATGTGGCTCAAATTGTCAGTTTTGTTGCTTGGACCTGCTATGGCTGGCTCATATATAGCAGCTCAGTATGTGCCGTTTAATCCTGTAATGATCGGGGTAGACTGGACACAAATTGCTTGGATTGGTGTTTACTATATGATATACACCGTTCCGTTTTTCATTGGAGCGGTTTTTATCTGCGCTGTATTTGTGGGGTTACAGGAGTATATTCACAAGGTCTATTTCTGGAATATGGTCGGTTCTGGTCTTGGTGGTTTTGTCGTTTTGGGACTGATGTATGTGTTTCCAACTAACCGTTTAATTGAACCACTGGCAATACTTGTCGCACTGGCTTCGCTGTCATGTTTTGTACGTCTTGACACAAAAATTAACCGGCTTCAACTATCGTTCGGGTCTTCTCTCATTGTTGCCATAGTTATGATTGTATCCATAGGACTTATCGCTGTATTTGGGCATATTAAGGTCTCGGAATTCAAGCCTATAAGCTATGCGCGTCAGTATCCCGACTCCACTATGGTTTATCACACCTACGGACCAACGGGCGAGTTTCACGTTTACCAAAGCTCCTACTTCCATTTTGCGCCTGGTCTGAGCGATAACGCCAGCCTAAATGTGAAGTCTATGCCCAAAAATGCCTTCCTCGGGCTCTACATTGATGGACAGGGACCTATCGGCATTATGCGCAAGCTGAAGCCGGACGAAGAGATGTATATTGATTATCTGCCAATGGCCGCACCATATCTACTACTTCACAAACCGAGTGTTCTTTTGCTACGGCTTGGTGGTGGCATTGGCATCTCTGGTGCGCTCTACCATAATGCGCAGTCAATATCAGTCGTGGAGCCGGATCCGACTCTTATCCGTATGCTCAAGGATGTGTCATTTTTCCGTCAGTACAACGGCGATATACTCCTTGATCCTCGTGTGCATATCTATAATACCGAACCTAGAGCGTTTACTGGAAGTACGAACGAACGATTTGATTTGGTAGAAATTGGGCTTATTGATTCTATCGGTCTTTCCCAAACCGGCGGCTATCCCTTAGATGAAAATTATACATATACAGCCGAAGGGATTGATAGCTATCTAAACACTTTGAATCCAAACGGGGTGCTTTCCATTACGGTCTGGAATCGGCTTGATCCGCCTCGGAATGTTCCGAAGTTGCTTACTACTATTGTGGAAGCTCTGAAAATGCACGGTGTTAATGACCCGGAAAGGCACGTGTTTGTATTCGACTCTCTGCTTTCTACCGCTACAATTTTGGTGAAGAACTCGGAATTTACCGAAGCAGATTTGCAAGTCCTGCTACAATTTCTTCATAAGACATCATTTGAACCGTGCTACTATTACGGTATGCCAAACCCCGGAAAGGACTTCAACGCAATTCTGAAGGCGTATACGGATCGCTTTAAGTCGCAACCCATAGCCCCTGACATAACAGAACCCGAAACATCCGCAGTTGCTAGTGCCAATGTACCGACTGAACTTACTCCTGAGTACATGTATTACTATACTATGGATTGGTTGCTACACGGCAAAGCGAATGAACTATACAGCGGTTACTTCTTCAACATCCGACCAGCTACGGATGACCGACCATACTACACTGGCTATGTAAAGCCGTCCACTATTCCTTTGGTGTTTAAAAACATGAAAGACCTATCAGAAGAGTGGGGATATGTGCTTGCGCTCTGTACGCTTGCGCTGTCTATCGTTTTCGGAGCGTTTATTATCCTTATCCCACTGATTGGACGATGGCGTGAGTTATTCAAACGTCAGAAAGGCACCGTAAGGGTAATTATATACTACGCCGCTCTCGGCATCGGCTACATGATGGTTGAGATCTACCTAATGCAGTTACTGGTATTTTTCCTTGCCAATCCGATTTTTTCCAATGCTACTGTGATCACTGCTATGCTTGTAATATCAGGAATCGGCGCCTTAGTTGCGGAACGTTATCAGGGTAGCAAACGACGGCTAATTGCCTACGCCGCTATCGGCATCGCTGCTACAATGATATTCTATCTGGTGTTCCTGCCGGGAATCCTTGACACTCTACTTGGCTTGCCGCTTGTAGTTAAGATGTTGTTAGCTATTGTCTTTATTGCGCCCAGCGCATTCTTTCTTGGCATGCCATTCCCGACGGGGCTGGCGACGCTCTCAAAAAATCGAAATGGTCTCATCCCTTGGGCTTGGGGTATGAATGGCGCACTATCCGTGACTGGTACTTTACAGGCGCGTCTAGTTTCAATTTCATCTGGGTTTTCTACAGTGCTAATAATAGTCATCGTTCTCTACTTGTTAGCCTACATAGTGTTTTCTGGCAATCAAATGAAAATCACCGAATCTTAGTGGTAAACCAGATTAATTTTTCGTCTTATAAAAAATATGATCGTAGGTTGGGTCGAAGCATGAGACCCAACTTTGATAATATTATGTTGGGTTTCGTTCCTCAACCCAACCTACTTTTGAGATTCATAAGTTAGATAATTAATTTGGTGAACCACTAGTACTCAGACACAATGATTTTTTATGGATTCCCACTTGCGTGGGAATGACAAAATCAGGTGCATGTCATTCCCGTGAAAACGGGAATCCATAATCTCTAGTGTGTCTGAATCCTAGTGTAGTTACCAAGCGAAATCGTTTATATGGTTTAAATTCCATAGACTTCATCAATTACCCGACGTGCTACTGCTACCCAGTTGCGTATACGTTCTGGATCATTCTGCACCGTTTCCACATCCTTCAGAGTAATGTCAACGTGACAGTGTTTTGCCGCCTCAAGATCATGCTTCAGTATCCTTCGTATCCGGTCAGGATCAAATCCATAGCTAACCATATCAGCCGGGCTTGGGCGATAGCTGAATATATAATCCTTACCGATCTGTTCGGCGCATTTGGCAACATCAGCAAATGGTGAAACGCCGATCCGTCGCAGGTTAGAAATCTTCCGCAGTATACCAATCTTATGAGTAAGATCCTCACAACAACCATAAGCGGAAAGACCGAATTTACTCAGGATCGGAATTTGGTATTGCAGGAGAAATTCATCGTGCATAGACGGGGAAACCAAAGCAAATTCCTGAGCTGCCATATAACCCCACAGTTGGCCTCGCTTCACGCCATTGTGATTGGGCGCCGGGTCCTCAAGTTCCTCTGCATAAGGCATTGCCTGATTCTGGTGGGCGCAAAGTCCCCAGTCTCCCGCCTTTTCTGCCTGATCATGCACCTCGAGTATCCCCTCTGACATAAAAGAAACCACCTGATGAAGCCATTTCGGATTGTCGCTCATATCCATCATGAAATGCTCTATACCCCGCAGATACCCAAGATCCGTTGAAATATCCGCACTCCACATCCGGTAGGCAGGACCACGATCAACGTTAATAGTAATGACATCGCCTAAAATATCCTGTAGGCGTTGCACGTTCGCAGTCGTTTTTTCCTCGTCAATCTCGTGACGGGGAACGCGCAGTTTCATAATGTCATCCAGTTCTTTGATCGGGTAATCGAGTTTGCAGGCGCCGCCGCTTACGTTTGGGCTTATTCTTCTTGCACCGATTCCCCAACCGGCATACTTGTATACTGCATTAACCGTTATCCATGGTTCAAAGATCGAATCGTCATTGAATGTATCCCAGAACAGATGATTCCGAAAGAAATCCTCATAACCTCTAGCGAAGGGGTCTTCACACTTACACGCTGATTGGGGCATTTCATGCCAGGCGAAGGCTCGGATATAGATAAGTGGCCTATCACCTTTAAAGCTGTTATGTGCTCGCCAGCATTTCCGTCGTTCTTGCTGTTCCGGGGTATTACATATATCCAAATAACTTTTTGCAAGGTCTCGTAAGATCATTCTATCGTTATCTGCCAAATTTGTCCTCCTTGCTCAATAATTTGACTTATTATCCCCTATTCATTATCTTCTTCTAGTATCTCATTAATTCTTTCTTCCAATAGATCGAGATCCCATTTGCCCTGATCTCGAATAATCGATCTTAACATTGGATTGATTTCACTAACGGAATCCCGAATATCACCCAATAATTGATACTGTTCTCTCGCTTTGGTTATTTCTTTGGGCATCTCCACAAGATCACGAAGTATTGAGCTTTCTGATCTCGAAGCGATTATAGGCTCATTTTGGTTTTCAACATATACCTTTGTACGTTTGCCCGGACCTCTGCCCTCTTCTATCGGTTCAAGTCCTATTACATTGTCGGATTTGAAATATTTACCATACCCCAAAGCGACCATTATTCCTTTTTCTATCCTCATAATATTAACTCCTTCTATGGGTAATTCAATATGGCCACTTCCAATTGCTAACTTCGGGTAAGTCATCGCCGATATTCGTAATATACTGATGATGCTCAATAAGTTTGTCACGGATCATTTGCTTCACATAGCCCGCAGTTGATGCAAGCTTTGGTACACGATCAATAACGTCATTTACAAGATGGAATCGATCCAACTGATTCAACACTACCATATCAAACGGTGTTGTGGTCGTACCTTCCTCTTTGTATCCCCGTACGTGCAGGTTATCGTGATTCTTCCTGCGGTACATCAATCTATGTATAAGCCAGGGATAGCCATGAAATGCGAATATAATTGGTTTGTCAGTAGTAAACATCGCATCAAAATCCTTGTCGGGCAGACCGTGAGGATGCTCACTAGAAGGCTGAAGAGTCATCAAGTCAACCACGTTTATTACTCTCACTTTGAGTCCAGGATAATTTTGTCTCAAGAGATCAACCGCCGCAAGCGTCTCTAATGTCGGAATATCTCCAGCGCAAGCCATAACTACATCTGGTTCGCTATCAATATCACTGCTTGCCCATTCCCAGATACCAACGCCAGCAGTACAATGTTTTATGGCGGAATCTATATCAAGGTATTGTAAAGCAGGCTGTTTACCAGCGACGATTACGTTTACATAATTACGGCTGCGCAGGCAATGATCAGTAACAGAAAGCAGTGTGTTAGAATCAGGCGGGAGATATACCCGTACAATTTCAGCTTTCTTATTTACTACGTGATCAATAAATCCCGGGTCCTGGTGCGAAAAACCGTTGTGGTCCTGCCTCCAAACATGGGAGGTTAACAGGTAATTCAAGGAAGCAATTGGTCTACGCCAGGGGATATTACGACTGACTTTCAGCCATTTGGCATGTTGGTTAAACATTGAATCAACGATATGGATAAACGCTTCATAACAAGTGAAGAATCCATGCCGACCTGTAAGCAGGTAGCCTTCCAGCCATCCCTGACAGAGATTCTCACTAAGCACTTCCATGACACGTCCATCAGGCGCTAGATGATCGTCGTCAGAGAATCGTTCAGCCATCCATGCACGGTTAGTAACCTCGAATAAGGCATTCAAACGATTAGAGTTGATTTCGTCAGGTCCCATTACTCTGAAATTACGGCTTTCCTGATTCATTTTCATAATATCGCGTAAAAAATAGCCCGCAACACGGGTAGCTTCGGAAGTGACCGTCCCGGGTTTAGGCACAGGCACAGCGTAATCACGAAAATCAGGGAGTTTAAGGTCTTTTAGGAAAATTCCGCCGTTTGCGTGAGGATTTGCACTCATGCGCCGTGTGTCTTTTGGCGGAAGCTCTGCCAATTCAGCTTTGAGTTTACCGTTAGGATCAAATAGTTTATCGGGTTGATAACTTTTCATCCATTCTTCCAATAATTTGATATGTTCTGGCTTTGAAGACATTTCAGCAAATGGCACCTGATGAGAACGCCATGACCCTTCTGTTTTGTTGCCATCAACTTCTTTTGGGCCAGTCCAGCCTTTAGGAGTGCGAAGTATAATCATGGGCCATCGGGGTCTTTCTAAATCACCGTCTTCTCTGGCTTTTTTCTGTATTATACGAATATCGGTAATGATTTTATCAAGGGTCTTCGCCATAAGCTGGTGCATGGTTTCTGGTTCACTACCTTCGACAAAATAAGGCTGATAACCATAGCCAATAAATAAGCTTTCAAGTTCCTCTTTAGAAATACGGGCTAGTATAGTAGGATTTGCGATTTTATAACCGTTTAGGTGCAGGATCGGTAATACCACACCGTCAGTCACTGGATTTAGGAACTTGTTGGAATGCCAGCTTGTAGCGAGTGAACCTGTTTCGGCTTCACCATCGCCAACGACACAGGCAACGACCAGATCAGGATTATCAAATGCTGCGCCAAAGGCATGCGCCATGCTATAACCAAGTTCACCGCCTTCATGGATAGAACCCGGAGTTTCTGGTGCTACGTGACTTGGAATACCGCCCGGAAACGAGAACTGCTTGAAAAGTCTTCTCATACCATCAGCATCTTGGGAAATGTTTGGATAAACCTCGCTATAGGTGCCTTCAAGATAAGCATTTGCCACCAATCCCGGTCCGCCATGTCCCGGTCCTATGACATAAATCATATTGAGATTGTGTGTATTTATCACCCGATTTAAATGTACATAAATAAAATTCAATCCCGGTGTTGTACCCCAGTGTCCCAAAAGACGGGGTTTGACATGCTCAATACCAAGAGGTTTTTTCAGAAGCGGATTATCTAAAAGATAAATTTGTCCAACGGATAGATAGTTAGCGGCTTGCCAATATGTGTTTATTTTACGAAGTTCGTCATGGGCCAATGGATTATCAACACTTGAATGATCTTCTTTTTTCTGCGTGTTCTTCATAGTATTTTCTCTTCCAGTCTTGATTGTAAAAGTTTTATATTAGCTTGCTTACAGCCTTCAACACTTCATCGTAATCTGGTTCTGTTGCAATCTCCTTGACAATCTGAATATATCGTATAATACCGTCTTTATCTACCACAAATATGGATCTGGCAAGCAATCGTTGTTCCTTTATAAGTACGCCGTAAGATGCGCCAAAGGAAGCATCACGATGATCGGACAGTGTTTTTACATTTGTTACGCCTTCAGCACCGCACCAGCGTTTCTGCGCAAATGGTAGGTCCATGCTGATAGTAAGTATAACAACATCAGTACCGAATTTTTCAGCTTCTTTATTGAACCTTTTGGTTTGAAGGTTGCATATTCCTGTATCGAGAGAATGTACAACGGATATAATACATACCTTACCTCGAAACGATGATATATTTACAGGTTTTAGATCATTATCAATCACAACAGCATCCGGAGCTACATCACCAGCCTTAACCTCATCACCAATCAATGTTAGCGGATTCCCTTTCATCGTTACAATACCTGTACGTTCTTTCATTAGATTCCTCCTTGATAGAATATCAATACTTTCAGTTAAATTTAGTAGAGGGGGCATTGCCCACAAAAATATGCTTAATTTGATGGGCGTTGCCCATCCTACTGAAAAACTATGTCATTTTTATGCAATTGCTGGTCAATATTAACTTTTGAATACATTTTAGAAATCTCAGTGTTGATTATGCAAACTAATCCTTACCCTTAATAAAGCAATGATTATGCCATAATTCTTGGGAATAAAAAAATCATACTCAACATCAAATGAAACGCCAATTAGTTGAGAGTTAGATATAAATTAATCAAAATATCATAGCATTTAGATTATTAGATAATTGTCATTTTCTTTAAATTAGTAGAATATATTGTTAGGTAATACACAACAGTGTCAGTTATTAAACAACACTTTTTATTATATCACGATTCACAAATCTAATCAATATAAGATAACACTCAAATATACTTTTCAGGCAAAAACATTATGTTTAATAGTTAATTTTTGATAAAAATATGGGAGATATTTAGTGAACTAAGTCGTATAATATAGTGAAAGAATAAGGAATGATTCGCTTAGGTGCTTTGATGCAAATAATTAATAATACAAAATAAAACTATATCTCTTAAGTCAGTGCCATTCGGCTAAAGCCATGCTACTCCGAATATTTTTTGCTGCGCAAGAATCATTCCCACACTCAACACGGAAGAACCATCTATTTTTTGTATAATTTAACATATCTAACTGGCACACTTTTATCAATTTTTGACTCTTATATAATAGAAAACCTTAACGGGAGTGGAATTATGCTAACAGAAGATGGATCTATAATTCAGGCATGTATCAATGGGGAATCAGAAGCCTTTGGTATATTGGTAGATAAATATAAAGCTGGTATATACGCGTTTATCTATTCCAAAATTCGTGACTTCCATGATGCACAGGACTTAACACAGGAAGTATTTCTACAAGCATATAAGAGTCTTGGCGGTCTCAGGATGTGGGAAAGTTTCGCTTTCTGGCTCTATCGTATAGCCTCCAATCATTGCAAAAGATGGATAAAAAATAGATCAAAACGTCCGGATCTCGAGTTTATTGAAGATAAAAAAGACGATGAACTACATGCTTCTTCTGTTAATTCTTTTCAGGAAGACCAAAAATATAAGGAAATTCAGGAAGCTTTAGAATTACTGCCCGATATTTACCGTGAAGTTTTAATGCTTTATTACTATGGCGGTATGAACAGCCTGGATATTGCGCGTGCGCTTGGAATTTCACCTACTGCCATTAGGCATCGTTTAAGTAGAGCAAGGAAACAACTTAAAGAAGATATACTTTCCTCAATGAATCAAGCTTTTGAAGAATATAAGTTGCAAGCGAATTTTACGTTTCGTATTGTGCAAGTCGCACAGAATATACACATTAAACCGGTTTCAAATATAACAAAACTACCTTGGGGTATTTCAATTGCTACTGGGTTTTTATTTGTTGCAATAGGTGTAATGTCTAACTATGGCTTTTTGGATTATTTTCATGGGGTGCCAAGTATACATAAGATCGGCAATACAGATAAAACAAAAATAAATGAAATTAACATTGATAAAGTTTTTTATTATCAGGAGCCTTTTTCTAGCAAAAAACATGGTGGCAATAAAAACGATATATTGAAATTTTCCGATTATGAGGAAATGGATGGTAATGCTGTTAATCCTGTCTTGGATAATGGTCCAATAGGGTCATGGGATTATGGCGGCATAAATTCACCAAGTGTAATCTTTGATGGGTCAGAATACAAAATGTGGTATCATGGTTGGCATCCGAAAGACTTTGGCAAAGAGGAAAGTCATGGTATCGGTTATGCCATAAGTAAAGATGGTATATCATGGAAAAAATATGCTAACAATCCAGTATTAACAGGCAGTAAGGGCGAATGGGATGAAAGCGGCATAGCGTGGTTCACTGTCATCTTTGACAAAAACGAATATAAGATGTGGTATACATCAAACTATGATATAGGTCTAGCTACCAGTAACGATGGTTTATCATGGACGAAGTGCGATGCAAATCCTGTCTTAATTTCCCGAACTGGTAAGGAAACTGATAGTGATGTGATTTATAGTCCTTCAGTGGTTTTTGATGGCAGTAAATATAAAATGTGGTATACCATAGAAAATGTCAAATCAAATCGTAAATATATAGGATATGCTACCAGTCCTAATGGAATATCATGGATAAAGTATCCAGAAAATCCTGTCCTATCATCTGATGAGGAAGACATAAGTTTTCCTTATGTTATTTTTAGGGTAAATGAATATAAAATGTGGTATAGGACATCAAAACCCGGATCATTTGGTTATGCAACAAGCAAGGATGGAATAGTATGGATAAAGCATCATGATCCTGAATTAAAGGTTGGCGGAACAGAAGCATGGGACAGTGACGGACTTGGTGCCGCATGTGTCGTACATGATGGTACTAAATATAAAATGTGGTACGACGGATATGATAACCTAACTCATACAAGAGTCGGTTATGCTTCTGGAACTGATCCTTGGAAGTTTAAAGGACTTGAGGCAAAATTGACCAAGAATTTTGGTTTAGATGCAAGAATCCCATACAAAATATCAGAAGGTGCAGTAGTTAAAGCTTTCATATATGAATGGTTAAAATACGAGGGACCTTTGGTTCGGACTTTGGATTTAGGCTATAAGTCTGCTGGTGATTACACAAGCAAGGATAAAGCCATTTATTGGGACGGCAAAGATGAAAATGGCAAGCACGTCAAAAGCGGATACTATGATTGTGTTATCAAGGCAGGTCGTTATACAGGCGCAAGCCGAATTGTTATTTCCAGATAGAGAAGATTAGTGGTCAAATATTAGCACGGAAACACAAAGATCAAGAAATTTTGTAGGGGGTAATCTTATTTTCTTTATGTTCTCAGTGCTCCTGTGTTTATGCTTTTTTCTGCATTTTGCGGTGAAAAACTGAAGGTGCTCAATTCGAAAATAAAGGAGAAGAGATGAACAACACACGTTTTTTTGTCTATGCGCTTTTAGTATTGTTTTTCATTGGCTTCGGTCAAATATCTTATGCTAAAGAGGATATTTGGACAGCTAAAAAAGATATGCCAACACCGCGGGCAGGATCATGCAGTGCGCTAATAAACGGCAAGATATATGTCATTGGCGGAGCTATAATTGCTGCGACACCGCTGTCTATTATAGAAGAATATGATCCAATTAAAGATACATGGACATGTAAAGCAGATATGCCAACACCCAGGTTTCTGGCAACCGCCGCCGTTGTAGATGGTAAAATATATGTTATTGGTGGAGGGCAGAGCTTGTTCACTTTTCTCAATACCTTAGAGGAATATAATCCTGCTACAGATAAATGGATAAAGAAAGCGGATATGCCAACACAAAGAGGTATATTAGATGCCGAAACTATAAATGGGAAGATTTACGCTATTGGCGGCTATAATATAAATGCTGAGGGTGGTATGGGAATTGTAGAGGAATATGATCCAAAAATGGATACCTGGACACAGAAAGCCGATCTGAATGTTCCCAGATATGCCCTCAGTACCAGCATAGTCGACGGAAAGATTTATGCAATAGGTGGGAGCCAGGGTCCCTCCGTTTCAACTTTGGAATTATATGATCCCGCAGCAGATAGATGGGAAATCAAAAAATCTATGCCAACAACACGTGAGTATCTTTCAACCGCTGTTGTGGACAATAAGATATATGCTTTTGGTGGAATGAACGGTAATATAGCAATGGATAGTATAAACAACGTTGAGATGTATGATCCAGAAACTGATACTTGGACAATTAGACCAAAAATGCCAGAGCCTAATCTGGCTTTTTCATGTGAATCGGTTGATCAGCGTATTTATATTATCGGAGGCGAATCAATTTTTATGTTTTTTGGTAATAACCCGCTTTTACCTAGCGTTCGCGAATATAATCCACTGGGTTTACCAGCAAGATCAACAATATCCGTCTCTCAGCAAAACAAGCTTGCTACTAAATGGGGAACCATCAAGACAAGCCATTTGCGGTGATGATGAAAAGGTAAGGTGAAGTATGAGATTTCAATTGATGGTTTTTAATGTTCTTAGGCACGCCCTCGTTTCGGTCAGCCTGATAGCTCTTGGAATATTTGGGTTGGCTGCAATGAGTATAGCACTGGAAGACACGTGGACAAAGGGAGCGGATATGCCTAACACAGGGTTTCTTCATAGAATCTGTGCTGTTAAAACCAAGCTTGCGAATACTTGGGGACAAATGAAAAGTGTAGAATAATGATCTAAATCGAAAGTCCTATAAATCGTGATGCCTATATTGCTCTGCAAGAAGGCTTCTTCCAGAGTTTCCCGGACGTTAAAAGAGATACAGTAACCTTATCTTTGATCCATACGAGTTATCTTCCAATAACCAGATGCTTTCGATAGTGTGAATATAAGTATTCCAGAGCTAGAGCTTGAACCGTGTTGAACAGTATAAGACGAATTCGCAGTTGCATCATTCCCATTGATAGTGACTTTGACATTGTGAATCTGAATTTTCAAGTTTTCATACTGTGTAAAAGCGGATTCTATCTTCTTCTTTATATCCGAATAGCCTTCACCATCTTTTGAGTAATCTGGAGAAATGCTTGCCATTGCCATATCAATGTTCTTCTCATTGTATCCTTCTATATAGTTATCAATTATCGCTTGTATCTCCGCCGTAATGTTTGCATCTTGAGTTGAAGCGATTGCTATTTCTTCTACTGTCTGAGTCGGTGCGGATTTCTCATATCCGTAGAGTTCAATTTCCGCTAACCTGATTGTTCCTGTAGTAAATTGGTAATAGCCCTTCCTGACACTTTTACTGTCGTTAGTCCATCTTATGGTCAATCGCATCCTTAATGTCTGTATTGGTTGGAACCTTATGGTTATAACCTCGCTTTTGTTGTCCTTAATCTCATTACTCGCTTGATTTTTATCTCTTCCGATTCTTTCGACTGTAGCCCAGCTTTTTGCAGAATCGGACCAATATTGAAGCATTACATCAGAGACGCCATATTTTTCTGCTGGATATTTCTCCGAATTAATAGTATAAATGACTGCCCTGTTCACTGTTTTTTCGCTAGGAAATTCGATGATAACCCATCCCATTGCCGTATCTATATTACCATAACCTGTCTCTGTTCGAAGTCCGCGCCATGCCGGGTCATTATTATCAGAGTTTGCATTTTCTCCTGTTTGCTGATCACGGTTGCGATCTCTCATTTGCCGCATAACGACTTCCGGGTCCTCAACCCCATAGCCGATATATTCACCCCTTGCATAAAATCCTTCGTATTTTGTCTCCCAACCTCCGTTCTGATCCCAATTATCAGAGGATGTTATGCCATCAATCAGATTGGTTGCTGGACGATCTGGATTTTCTTGTGATACTGTTACCTTTGCACCATTGCTGGCTAGTGCAAGATTCACTAATCCCTTAGTCTCCAAAGCGCCTCCCTTAACGAAACCTACAACGGTGTTTCGCGCAGTACAACCCACAAGAAATATAATGATTAATAAAATTATTCCAGAAAAAATTGATCTTTTCATAAGTCATTCCTTTATATTATGAAATCTTAAAATACTATTTAATCACGAATTTCACGAATGTGAAGAAAGGTCTATAGGTCAATGAGTCTATGGGTCTTTAGCTTATGCCATGATCAATTTTCGTGTATACTATTTTCATTTTATTTTTGTGCATAATGTTAATGATTATATTTCGTAGAAGCACGTTGCAACGTGCCTCTACAATTTTTGTAATGCACAATGGTTTTCTGAAAATAGTGTTACTTTCAATAGTTTTTAAATCTTACTCGCTATGAGTTAATTAATTATGAGACCACAAATGAACACAGATTCATACAGATATAATCAAATATAATCAAAAGACTAAAGATCAAAGATTCGGAAATCAATTACAATCTTTAATCTTTAATCTTTAATCTTTAATCTTCATTCATCCTTACTGATCATGTTTAAGGCTTCCCCATGTCGTGATCTTGTTTCCAGATGGGGTGACCGCAAAACTAACAGCGTGAGACTCAGCAGAATAAGCAAAGATCGCACTGTCCTGTTTGGAGTCTGGCGGGTTAGGTTGTGAAGTAACGGCAAATACCGTCTTAATATTCTCTCTTGGTACGGACGCACTACCTGATTGTATATCAATTGATTTAACCAATGATACAACAACCTTGTTATCAGCGCCTATACTTATCAATCTAGCATTTATGTTATTTTGATCATTTTCGGATATGGTTAAATTCAAAGCATTATCTTGACCTTTTTGAAACTCAACATATTTTGCTGACCATGGCAAAACGCTAGAATTTTTCTGCACTATCGGATATTGGCTTTCGACTACAGAAGAATTCAGTTTTACATCTAGGGTTGAATATCCATATCTCCCATCCTCAAGCTTTGGATCATCAAGGTAATTCGCAACAACCCAGTCTGAGAATATATCACTAAAAGATTTCTTTATTCCTTTAGCTGACAATGTTTTTACAATGCCGTCCACATCCTGAGATTCGTTTTTCACAATATCAGATATAAGTGGCACGCCTCCAAACTTTTCCGATAGATAAGCAAAAAACAAGTAGGCGGCGCCATAATTTTCAACACTATTATTCCAATTTATCAACGATATGTTAGGATTTTTCTCATAAGCTAATATTTGCTCTTTTACATCGTAATTCAGCATACTTTCGGCATAGACTGCGAGCCCTTCATCAACCCAAGTTGATTCTTCAGGGTCTCTTGCCCATTGCACAAGATGCGTAAATTCATGAGCTATTACAGCTTCTACTGATATTCTATTTGAGTTTAGAGATATTAGATCAATATAGAGTATATTGGTTTCATTGCTTTTCCTTCTCGTCCAGGGAGCTAATTCAATGTTTTGAAACTGATCTATAGGACTAAAATATCCCAATGTCTTTAAACCATTCTGCTTTGCTCCATCAACAATATTCATTATCAATAGCTCTACTCTTGGATCATTATCAACTCTATTCGGCGGCATTCCAAAATTCTTTGTGATTTCAGTGTATATTTTGTTGAAGGAACTTGCCAAAGCATTGATCTTGTCTTGAGCCACAGAATTGCCTTTTTCAACAAATATATACGCCTTGTCATTAACTGCGTAACAAGATGCCTGCAATGTATATTGGCTGTTGTTTACCATATTAAGGGCATAAAATTGATGTGTGTCGCCTATTGCATATACAGGATTATTTCCAACGCCCGGTGCAAGTGTAGGCACTTTATTTTTACCGATTGCTTTTAACAGAGACATGGATTCATTGTGTAAGAGCGGTGTACCATCTATCCAACCATAAGCATTAGTAATACTTGAAGTCTCCATAACAAAAAAGAGACTCAAGCTAAGTATTGTTATGTATCTCCATAACCGCATTAAAAATCATCTCCAATCACTTATAATATTTATGTACTATTTTTTACTATAATTAACACAATTTTCAGGACAAAATATTTCCAACGATTTTCCGTATCTTTAACGTTCACAAATATGTTTTAGTTTATCTGATCATAAAGTTTTTGTCCTTAAATAAGGATATTCTGTAATTTTCAGCACGGAGCGTTAAAATGCCATTATTGGCTTCCTGCGCGCTTCTTGGCTTCGAGTAATCTTGAGGTGTAAGCCTTCACTGGTTCATTGCTAACCCTTTTTTCTGATCTTGATTCTGACTTGGTGTTAACGCTTTGAACAGCGTGAATCTCAAACATCCTTTCTTTACGTGCTTTCAGGCTTGCCAGTGTAGTATTTTCAACAGAGTTTTCATGGTTGGATACATGAAATTTGGCTTTCAGTTCTTTGATCTGCTCTTTTGAGATTGTTATACGTCGGAGAGCTATGTCAAAGAAAAATAGCGGGATCGAGACGATCAAAAGCCATTTCCATACGTCCTGAAGCCGTTTCGCAACTATTATTCTGTGCTTGGCGATGTCTGCGGGATCAGGATTGAACTTACCGTCTGTAATTTCTGCCAGATTTTGCAGAAGATTTATATTTGATTCCAGATCGCTGTATTCCGGTGAGTATGAGACAGCGACTCCTGTATTGCGTGTGCTGACAGGCTTTCCATCGCTTATCTCTGCCACATTTATTAAATATGTTCCCATCTCTCCTGCATCGAATTCTGTTTCATACCTGCCAGATCCCGACTGCTTCAATGAGACAGTTTCGCTGGTCATATCAGGTCTTACAACATTAGCCTGAAATTCGAGAAAATCCCTGAACTGACCAGTTTTACTAACGGCATCAACTGTCAGTAAGCCTTTACCTCCAATGATGCTTGCTGAAACCTCAAATTCACTGGAAGATGCGGGTAAACACCATCCAACAGCCTGAGACCAGAATTTATTAAAGTCATTCCATTTTAACCATTCCACAGCCCATTTGGGTTTGTCATCAGAAGTGAATGCCAATGACCTTCCAAGTCCGTATTGCCATGTCGCTAGTATAGGATCGCTGTTTTCAGATTTCAGGATTATTGATGCGCCGTTTTTGGCTGACGTTGCGATGTACCCTCGTAAAGACGGTAATGAACTTATGCCGTTAAGTATCTCGCTGTTTCCTGATACAATAGGGTGGAAATCTCCTTCCATGATAAGTTTAGAAGCCATGAATGTTTCTTTGATAAACAGTTTTGGGAGATTACTGGCGTCTTTTGTCTCGTAATACCTTCCTGAACCGACGTTCGCTATATCCTGCATTGCCTTTTTATCAGCTTCATCGCTGATTACTACTGTTGAGACTGTGATAGAGTCTTGAGCCATCGTCTTAACGAGGTTATATGATTCATTCATCTGTAGGGAACGTCCATCGGATAAAATTATGATGTGCTTGATCTGGGTGTCAGCGATCTTCAGTCTGTCGTAGGCTATTTTGAGGGCAGGATACATATTTGTCCCACCCCTTGCCGTCATCTTTGCGATACGGTCGGTGATCTGTTTCTTTGACTGAATCTTCTCAAGCTTTACTATCTCGTCAGCCTCCGCATCAAAGGCTATCACACCGATCTGATCTTTGTCTGTGAGCGTATCAACCACAGACATAGACGCCTCTTTTGCAAGCTCAATTTTGCTGAGTCTACCGCTCAACGCTGTCATGCTCCCGGATTTGTCAATAAGCAAGATTATTGATACAGACCGTTTCTTCTGTTCAGGGATCATCTTCACAGGCATCAATTTCTCAATTGGGGTATTGTGGTATCCTCCGCTTCCAAAGCTGTTTTCACCGCCGATCATCACAAACCCTCCGCCAATATCATGCACGTAGGTCTCTATCATACGCATCTGATCAGGCGAAAGATCATAAGACGGCACGTTGTCGAATATAATGGCTTCGTAATCCTGCAATTCTGTCAACGATGCTGGAATCGCTGACGGATCATTTATCGTAAAGACCTCTAAGCCCTTGTTTTTCAAAACCTGTTGAAGATAAGATTCACCTGAATTTACATAAAGCACTTTTGGTCTGCCGACAGATTCGACTATTGCCTGTGCCTGATTGTTTTCTCTGATCGTATCAACGTCTGGCTCCACTGAGACTTTGTAAAGGTGAGTTCCTTCGGTTTCCATAACCTGCTGAAAAGCGATGACCTTTTTCTCACCTTTTTTCAAAACAGTCTCTTTCTGCTCAAGGTAATTTCCATCTTTCATAAGTTTCAGTGTAGCTTTTGTATCCGTATTGCTTCTAAGCACTGCCTTTAATTCAAATACACGACCAAGATTGACCTGACCCGGTCCGATCAGGCTGTCAATCAGAACTTCCTTATGACTTTCTGTATTAGTCATAAGTGGAACAGTATAAATCTGAACATTATTGGGTTTAGCCATCATGTTGGCTTCATCCAACGACTTGCCGATATTCTCATTGCCATCAGAGATAAGGACGACCCGCTTTTCAACATCCTGCGGGAATAAATCAATAGCAGTCGTGATAGCTGACTTCAAGTTAGTATACTGTCTGGATGGTTCTGAGGATATATGAGTTACCTGAAATTTTGGTTTTGGCGGAATATCTACATAAGTATTTCTGCCAAATACTATCAGTCCTGCCTCATCATCTTCTTTCATGTTATCCATTGATCTATTTATGAAAGACAAAGACTTTTGTATTTCGCTTTCTGGAATACTGCTGGAGACGTCCAAAGCGAATATTGTGCAGACTTTATCGGATCGCCAGACCAGCTTTAAGCCAGCGATTGAGAGGATAAACAACAATATTATGAGTGAACGAGTGATGAAGGTTGACCATTTTCGGTATGACGACAGATCGGTAAGGCTTTTTCTGCTCAGATAGAAAGTGTAGGGGATAAGTATAAGAAGAATTAACGCCCAGTAATTGGATAATTGGAACATTGCGGAACCACGATTGAAGATTAGAAAATTCTAAGATTCTAAGATTTGGAAACTCACTGGATTCCCGCTTTCGCTGGAATGACACGTATGAGGGGAGCATTCCCGCGCGGGCAGGAATCTTGTAATCTAACTTTTTGGTATTTCAATTTCTATTCCCATCTGTTTTAGTTTTTCTGATACTTCGTAAGGTGAATTTACTACAAAACTGCTGATTCCAACAGATAAAGCGCCTTCAACATTATCAGGAGTATCATCAAAGAATACAACCCTGTCTGGTGTAGTATCAAGATAATTCAGAATTGCATGGAAGGATTCTGGTGATGGTTTTCTTGCGCCTATCTCATGGGAGGTAAATATTTTATCAAAATATTTTAGAATATCAGCATATCGGACACGCCATTCTTTTGCATGTATCTCGTTAGTGTTAGTCAGTACCAGAAGCCTTGTTTTACTCTTGAGTTGCATAAGCAGTGATTCTATTTCGGGTAAAAGGTCAAGATAGATGCAATTCCAGCCTTTATCGAAATCCTCATCGGAAATTCTGATCCCTAGCACGTCACAGATGTGAGAACGATATTCTTCAGGGGAGATTTTTCCCATCTCAAACAGCTTATAATACTCGTCAATTTTGAACTTTGGGGCAATGTCTTTCGGATGACAGCCTGCGGATTCTGCCCACGACTTTATAATCCGCTCAACAGATATGCCAAACACTACTCCGCCAAGATCGAGTATCACGGCATCCAATTGACCATTCATTTTCAATCTGTAAATCCTCCATGTAGTATAACCTATTATCGTATGAACTATGGTTCTTTGGTAATTCATGGGGAATAAAACTTGCATAAGAGACCCTTCACTCCGTTCAGGGTGACATTAACCTTGTCATTCTGAACGAAGTGAAGAATCTAAATTTTATTAAATTCATGTTTCCCCACAAAAACACTAAACCAGAGGGGTAAGCTTCTGGAAGTCCATCATGATACATAGTGACATATTTTGAGTGCTTATGCCTGTTTCTTCGACAGCCGCAAGAGGGTTCAATCCCGCCAGAATAACCAGACCTGTGTAACCGCTTGAGACGGGGATCTGTAGTGTCGGTTGGTTTGGTTCACCAATGACTAAAGTACCATAAAGCCCCATTTCTGCAAGCCTACTCAATATATTCTCCGCTTCTGGCAGAGAAACTATCGGTATTTCTCTAAAGCCTGCCAATACTTTGCCCGAACCAGATCGAACTACGTTTAGCACACTCGTCATCTTGCTTTTGATAAATATCTCGGCTGGGTCCAACGATGATCCACTGTATTCTATAATTTCAGTGAAACGTAAAGGTTTCGAGTTCTCTATTTGTAGGATACCGCCGAACCTTGATTTCACCGGGATTCGGTGATGAAGAAGTATTCCGTTTATCGTTACTGCACAGACAGTTGCGAGTGCGGTCATGCCCTTAGGTACGACCATGTTTCCAATCTCTTTGCCCTCTTCAGCAATCATAGCGAGATTACCCATGCTGAACCGTGCTTTGATAGCTTCTTTCACTATATCCAGAGCCTTTGGAAAATCTTCATTACTGATCAAAGATACATTGAGTATAATATTACCGCTTTTCTTATCTAATTCAAAGTTTGTCCGATAAGATAACTCGTCCATACGCCCGGAGACCATGCCTACCTTATCAGACACCAGAGCGTTGCTGAGTTCCTCACGTCCTTTATCTGTAATAATTCGTCCTGCCCTATCCTGTTTACCTACCGCTCGTGTTAATCCTCTTTCGTCCATAAGCTGTAAATGAAATCGCACAGCGCGCTCAGTGAGATGTATCCCATCTTCCTCAAGTTTTCTTGAGATCATTCTAGCGCCTAATGGCTCTTTAGTACCAGCCAGTATTTTCAACATGGCGACTACCTTTCTTTCGACGTCCTTTTCCATTTACAACCCTCCATTGAATTCCATAGTCACCAACACAATAATACTCATTAAATTAACGACTCGTGCTAATTGTTATCGTAGCCCAAGCTTCTAGCTTGGAAAATTAAAAAGCCAACTAAAAGGTTGGGCTACAAAGTGCCTTAAATTTTCATCTATGAGAACTGGTGCTTGACCGAATTAATTACTTAACTTATGAATCTCAAAAGTAGGTTGGATTGAGGAACGAAACCCAACATAATATTATCAAAGTTGGGTCTCATACTTCGACCCAACCTACAATTATATTTTTTATAAGATGAATAATTAATTTGGTGAACCACTAGCACAAGTCGCTAGATTATATATATTATAATTATATATCAGTTGCGATTTCTTGTCAAAAAAATGCAGAAATATCCAAGCATAAGCTTCTCCTCCTCGGAGAGATAACCACAAAGACACAAAGAAAACAGGATCATCGTTTTTAGCCAGGAGAAACTATTGAAATCACAGTGTCATCTTTTTAATCTTTAACCTTCTAACTCATCTCACTATTTCTGATAGAACAGTGAATAAAGCTTTTCCAACCCATCTACAACTCTGGGACCTGACCTGAGCATAACGTCTGGATCTACCGCATAAATACTGCCATTTACCACTGCGGATATTGTTCTATATTTATTCCACTTTGCTATTTGAGAATTTTTATCTGACGATGTCATTGTTGACGGTGCGGTTAGAATTATATCAGGATTTTTCATGATCACAGCTTCAACGCTATAAACTGGCCAGCTATTAGGCGCATCCGCTGCTACATTGACCCCGCCGGCAGTCGTAATTAGATCATTAACAACATTATTAGGTCCAACAGTCACCAGAGGGTCTTCACCGATCTCATAAAATACTTTAGGCATTTTCTGTGTTGGGATCTGACTGACTTTATCCTCTACTACCTTAATTCTGGAACGCATATTCTCTACAACTTGGTCAGCAATTTCCTCTTTGCCAGTAACTTTTCCAAGAAGCGTCATTGATACCAGCACATCATTTATATTTTGTGGGTTAATGATAAATATAGGTATTCCGGTTTGATCCAGTCTGTCTATGCGTTCTTTGCTGTACCCATCAGGTGTGGCAACGATGAGATCAGGTGTAAGCGATATAATTACTTCGATATTAGGGTCATAATATCCCCCAATTTTCGTTTTCATCTTAGCGGCCTCTGGGTAGTTGCAATAATCCGTTACACCAACGATCTCATTATCCAGACCGATAGCAAATAGCATCTCAGTGATATTCGGCGCCATAGAGACTATGCGTTTCACATTCTTTGGAACTTTTACTTGACGTCCCAGAACGTCTGTAAATAATACAGTATCACGACTTGACGCTTTTTTGGCACAACCACCAAAAGACAAACACATTATCAAAACAATTAATACAACAACTGTCCTTTTCATACTGCTCCTATCGTTAAGATGCAATTACCAATAGCTTTTAGATGTGTCAACACATTAACAGATTTTTTCCTAACAGTCAATAGTCCTATATGAATTTATGAATTTCCTCACATAAGGCTAAATGTTCTCTATCCAAAATTTTTGGATGAGAGTCCAACAAAATTGTTTAAAAATTCTTCTGTAATTCGGAAAGGTAATAAACTTATGTTTATGACAAACAGTCTAAATAGACATGAGAGAATTACAGATAATATATCAGAATCAAGAAAAAATAATC
>Ga0315282_10000571_pt1 | contig 72451 bp, 62 predicted proteins | sample YL17G07_20_MG_FD_203693 | JGI IMG/M metagenome (GOLD analysis project Ga0315282, IMG submission 203693) | Sediment microbial communities from Yellowstone Lake, YNP, Wyoming, USA - YL17G07_20 | ecosystem: Environmental > Aquatic > Freshwater > Lake > Sediment | place: USA: Wyoming | collected... | reverse complement strand
TCCGCTGTGGATCCGCCAACGAGGCGCGTTCGAGCGCCAGCTGGCGGTTCCATTCTTCCAGCGCTGCCTGCTGCGCGCGGACCCCTTCAAGCTGATAACCGACCCGCACAAAGGCGAAACTCTGCCAAGCGACAACGAGCACAAAAAGAAAAACCAGTACGCCCAATCCGAGCAGACAGAAACATTCACGGCGCGTCTCCCCGTCCACCTCCCGACGCAAGCGGGAGTTGTCAATGGGCTTCAGGTAATACACGTCCGGCAATGACGCCCGACCGCCCACACGCTCTGCGCTGAGCTTTCGGGTCCGTTTCAGTCTGGGAAGTGCTACGGCTGCTGTGGCCATCTTCTCGGTTTTCGGAACTCGGGGCTCGGGGTTCGGGAAGAGCATTGCCCGAGTTCCGAGTCGCGAGTCCCTAGTTGCGAATCTTTTCCGCGGCCCGCAGCTTGGCGCTGCGCGACCGCGGGTTCGATGAGATTTCCGCCTCGGTCGGGCGGACGACTTTCTTGGTCAATGTCCGGGCGCGGCCTGCCCGCTGCCAGGATTGAAACGTCTGCTTCACCGGCCGGTCTTCCAGCGAATGAAAGCTCAGGATGACCAGGCGTCCCCCAGGAGCGAGAACACTCAGCACCTTACCCAGAAAGGCATTAAGGTTCTCGAGTTCGCGATTCACGGCGAGGCGCAGCGCCATAAACGTGCGCGTCGCCGGATGAAGATGGTGAAGGCCCGACCGGGAGGGGATAGCTCGCGTCACCACCTGCGCCAGTTCGGTGGTTGTACGAATCGGACGGGCCTTCATAAGGGCTCGCGCGATGCGGCGCGAGTGGCGCTCTTCCCCAAGCCTGTAAATAAGATCAGCCAGATCACGCTCAGAACCGTAATTCACAATCGCTTCTGCCGTCGTTTCGCTCTGCGGGTCCATGCGCATATCGAGCGGGCCTGGCAAACTGAAACTGAATCCTCGAGAGGCATCCTCAAGCTGCATCGAGCTCAAGCCGAGATCGGCCACCACGCCATCCGCGGGCGGCAACCCGCTCGCCGCGTGCAGCGCGTCAATCTCCGCGAAGTTGCCGTGCATCGCAATCAGCCTCTCCCCGAAGGATCGCAAGCGCTCGCGCGCGAGGGCCAGGGCTGTGGGATCGCAGTCGATCCCCAGGAGCCTTCCCCGGCCCTGCCGGAGTACGTGGAGGATTCCGTCGGAATGCCCTCCTGCACCGAGCGTCGCGTCGATATAGAAGCCATCGGGTCGTACGTCCAGAAATTCCAGAGTTTCTTGAAGCAATACCGGAATGTGTCTTTCACGGTATTCGGGACTCGCGACTCGGGACTCGTGTTCCGAATCCCGGGTTTCGGGGCCCCGGTTTCGGGGTTCGTGTTGTCGGAAGTTGGCTTCATCGTTCACCGCTTGGAGTCCCGCGCTCCCCCGTCGTCGTTCCTCAATCCGTGATCCAAAATCCCAAATCGCCCTTCCCCAGTCCCGAACCCCGAGTCCCGGTTTCCTAGATTCCCAGGTCGCTGAGCCCCTGCATATCCTCGTCGGTGAACGCCTCGCGCTCCAGATACTCGCGATAGCGGTCCTGGTTCCAGACGTCCAGCCGGTCGAGATAGCCGAGCACCGCCACTTCCCCGCGCATGGCCGCCGACTCACGCAGCGTGGAAGGAATTAGAACCCTGCCCTGCCCGTCCATCTTGGCCATCTGCCCCCAGTAGTTGGTGCGGTCGAGGAATTTCTTCTTGGCCTTGTTCATGGATGGCAGCGCCGCCAGCTTCTCCTCAATGCCACGCCATACGTTGAAGGGGTAAACGCGCACCGACTGTCCGTCGAGGCTAGTGATGTAGAAGTCGGGGCCGAAGTTCTCATCGATATAGATCTTGAAGGCCGCCGGAATCTTCAGCCGCCCTTTGCCGTCCACCGTCGCTGGGTAATTTCCGCGCAGCACTCGATTGGCTCGATGCGTTCGTATTTCTTGCCAAAATCTTGCTCGGGACTCCACTTACGACTACTGACTACTACTTTCTACCACTTTTGTCCACGGACTATAGAAGTCTCTAGGTGGCTTGTCAAGTGTTTTTTTCAATTTTCTTAATAGGTTAGCGACATTCGCGTCCTATCCCGCCGCTTGAGGCGGTTTCCACGTCGCACCACTACCCTTTGTGGACGCTTCGGAGGGAGGCAAGGCCTCCGTTCGCCCGCCTCCCGGACATAGGGCCTGCGATGCGCCGGCAGGAGCAGGGCACCCACCAGGAGAAGGCCAGTGCCGCCCTATTCGGTTTTCGGTTCTCGAGCGTCGTTCTTCGGCTACCTGTCTAGTCGTGGGAGACGTAGAAGGCCGGCGAATTCTTCAGCGTTTGCAGGACAACGCAGTAGCGCTCTGTCAGGCGGATAAGTTGGGCGCGCTGTTCGGCGCCGGCATCGGTTTCCAAATCGAACTTCAGGCGGATGTTTTTGAAACCCACGGGAGCGTCTTTGGCCACGGCGAGCGTACCGCGGAAGTCCAGGTCGCCTTCGGCATATACCGTCGCATCGCGAAGTTCCACGCCGATCGCGGTCGAGACGGCACACAGAGTAACGCCGGCGCAAGCGGCCAGTGCTTCCAGCAGCATGTCGCCCGAGCAGACGGAAAGGCCGTCGCCGCCTGTCGCCGCGTGCAGGCCCGCCTCGACGAGCGCCTTGCCAGTGGCGACTTTGCAGGTGATTCCCTGTCCGAGGCGCGATTGCGCCTTCAGGGTAACGAGGGCCGCCTCCGGGTGTTCGCGGTACTTCTGTTTTAGAGGCGCTTGGAGGGCCTTGAGTTCTTCTGTGTTCATGAACACCTCGGAGACGTAAGGTCTTGCGCCCGGTTCACTGCCGCCCTCACGCCTCCATCATCCGAGGGACACCCTCTTCTGGCGGGAGAGGGCGGTTTTCGGCAGTGGATGCGCCCGCCCCGCGCCATCTGCAGAAGTGGGCGGACATCGAGTGGCGCCCCAGCGGCTACTCCAAGGGGATGCGGCTCTTGTTCTGCGCGAGCCACTGGTCGAAGGTTAGCAGCGCCGGGTTTAGCGACCGAGCCACATCGAGCTTACGCGCACCGCAGAAATAGCTGTTGAAGTCGTGTTTGAACTGGAACATGTTGCCGAGGTCCTCAACGCCTGGGAAACCGAGTCCACGGTACACATCGAACGGTACGGCGTTATAGCGCACTTCCTGGCCCAGGGCCTTGGCGAGCGCGGCGGCCATCTGGGTACCGGTCAAGTGCTCGCCGGCGATGCCGACCATCTTGCCGACGAATTCCCGGCCCCGCTGGTAGATCCCGTAAGCGCACTTGCCGATATCCGCCGCAGCGATGCCCGGCAGTTTCTTGTCGCCCATGGGCAGGTTGAGAACCAGCTTGCCGTCTGGGCCTTTCTTGGGGCCCATGCCGAAGTAGATAAAGTTATCCCAGTAGAAGCTCGTCAGCAGGAAAGTGGTGGGCCCGCCGAGCGTGCGAAAAACCTCGTCGGCTTCGCCCTTAGCATCGAAGTGCGGAACCTTGTACTTGCCCATGAGGGTCGGCATGCGATTGTCGCTGAGCGGCGCCCACTTCCGGGTGTCTTCGAGCGTGGACCAGATAGCGTGCTGGATGCCCGCCGTCTTCGCCGCTTGGGCCATGGCGGTCGCCTGGGCCAGTTCCCTCTCAGGGGAAAAGTGCTCCCAGAAAAAGGTGACACAGAAAGCCCCGTAGGCGCCCGAGAAGGCGCGCTTCAGGCTTTCCGCATCGTCCGCGTTGGCGGCGACCACTTCGGCCCCCTGTTTGGCCAGTGCCTTGGCTTTTTCCGAATTCACGTCACGCGTGATGGCACGCGCCGCAAACCCGCCGCTCGGATCACCCAAAATGGCACGCACCAGACCGCCACCCTGCGCACCGGTTGCCCCCATTACAGCAATGATCTTCTTTTCAGCCATGCAACTCTCCTTAGTCGATTGCTCCCGCAGCGCAAGTCCTGATTTCGCCCATGACTTCTCTTGGCGATGCCCTCGGTCAGCACGAAGTTACACTCCAACGTCGTGCCCCAAGCCACAGGGCGCAGGGGCGCCCGACGGCTGTACTCGTTACGCCCACTTCTTGCCGAGCGCGTCCAGGCCCGCCTTGCCGAGATCTTCCGGAGTCATGGCAATGTGAAACTGGCAGTCCGCTTCGAAGTGCAGGAACCAGGGCTCGGCGAACTTCGGCACCTGCGACGGCTCATCAACATTGACGATCAGGATGGCGCCGCGGCGCCCGTCGTATTCGGTGAAGTAAACCGCTTCTGGCTTCAAATCGTCGAGGATGGCCTTCATCTTCTTTGTTATGGTTCCGTCCTTGACCGCCGCGTTGAACTTGTCGTGCGGGACCTTAGCATGGAGAAGCATTCTCATCGGGTCCTCCTTGAGATTGAAGTCCTAGATGTCCGGTCACAAATGGGCGGCGCTGGCGTCGCGCGTGAAAGCCCCCGTGGGCAGAACACCGCCCCCCGCGCGCGTTCACCGGAGCAAACTTATTCCGGTTGCACTTGTTTTCACACCATTCGCCCTGACACTTTCATTAAACGTCCGCCACACCGCCAAGTCAAGAATTTTCCAGGCGGAGGCCGGAGGGCCTATGTTCGGGATGAACAAGTCCGGCAGGTTGCTGGTCGAATTTCCTTGCAGGTTTGGAACAGAAACGCGCTGCGAACCAGGTTAGGCCCAGGTGGGATCAGTGTTGCCGGCTTTGGCTGGAGGTGGAAGCACGACAGGGGCACGGTCGGGACTGATGAGGCACGGAGACCATTCATAGACCTGGTGGCCGTCCACCTGTCTGTCGGCAGGCTGGAAGCCCGCCTTGTCTTCGAGGCGTTCAACAACTTCGCCGCTGAGCCACAGCGTGTCAGGGTTGGCATGTTTCTGCATGTGGCCGGTAACGTCGAGCACCTGATGCGCAATTTTCTCCAGTTTGCTGTCCTCGTAGATCGGGACTTCGCCCTCGTGCAGCCCGCAGCGGACGGAAATGCGCGAGCGCAGCAGGTTCTCGGTGCGATTGAACGTGCGCAGCCGCCGCAGAACCGCCTGCGCCGCCGCCACGGCTAGGTTAGCATCCAGGAAGCAAACCATCACCCCGTCAGGGGTCCAGGACATCTTCCAGGCGCTGTGCTGCGCGAAAACTTCCTCCAACATATTCATGTACGCCTGGAAAGTCACCGTGACGGGCAATTCGCGCTCGTTTTCTTTCATGCGCGTGGACCCGGCCACGTCGATCGACAAGAAAGTGCATTGCCGGCGCTTGGCACTGAGGAGGGCAGTTTCGATTTCTTTGTAACGCTCCACGAGATCGCGGCGCGCTCGCTCGGAATCGACGGTCGCTCCCGATTCAATCTCACTATCCGAGAAGAAAACGATCGGCGCCGGTGTTGCTGCCTTGGCGGAGCGTCGCTTTGGGCGAAGGGTTCTCAGCACGGGAGCGAAAGCCCTCTTCATCCCACTCCGCACGACCAGGCCACCCAAGCCAAACCCCAGCGGCAAATAACCTGCGAAAGAGAAGTCCGCCCACATGGACCGAATCCAGATGAGCGCCATCACGACCAGCGGGTCGCCCATCTGGTGGAAGATTCCGATCAGGCGCGCCCGGTCCCACTGCTCGGCGTGCGGGAATTGCAGCCCGAAGAGCACGAGGAAGACACCTGCCACTGCCAGAAGCGACCAACTCAGCCCCTGGTGAAGAGTATTCAGGGAGTAGAACAGGACCGCGCGCGAATTGATGGACGGGAAATGCAGCCGGGACGCTTGGGCGCGGTGGGCGGGTTTGGTTGCGAGAGTGTGTTCTCGCGACGAATGGCCGCCTTCCTCATTGCTCCAAAGCTTCTCGCGGCTCGACAATACTTGCGGGTTGTAGGTCGAGGCTATCGTCGCCATTGGGGTTCATCTCGTGTGCATTCGCCCTCGCTTCGACCCTAGGGCGTTTGCCCCAACTTGCGCTGACTCTCGAAGGATAGCTCCGCCTCCGCAGTCTGGCTAGAGTACAAAGGTACTGGCGAGATGGCCCTTTGGTACCACTCCGTTACCCTGCCCACAGGAGCCATGAGAAGGTTCGCCCGTCCGCATCAGGGCCGCCCAAAGTGAGCCCGGGAACGCCCCAAATCTGGGCGAGGCCGACGACCTCATGAACAACGCCCCGCCGCCTCCAGCCTGTTATTATGGAGGTCGTCCGGAGGTAGGCGGAGTGACGATGAGCGTAAGTTTCGCCAAGTACTACGATTGCGTGATCCCCTGGGAGAAGCGGCTGAAGCGCGAACTGCCGCTCCTCGAAGGAATCTCCCGCGCCGCGGGGAGGAAAGTGCTGATTCCAGCCTGCGGGACCGGCAGGCATGTCGTGGCGCTCGCCGAGCGCGGGTATGACGTGCTGGGCTTTGACATCGACGAAGACGCGCTGGTCCTGGCGCGCGCTCAACTCGCGGCTACGGAGGGCGCCATCGCGGCGGTCTCCGGCAAAGCTGCACTCCGCTCCTTGGATATGGCTGCCGCGGGAACACTCGATCAGGCGTTCGACGTCGCCTTCATCCTGGGCAATGCCCTGCCTGGAATCTCTGCGCCCGGCGCGTTGCACGCGGCGCTGGGCGGCGTGGCCGGAGCGCTCCGGCCCGGCGGCGTCTTGCTTACACAAAACCTTAATTACGACCTGCGCTGGCGGGAGAAGACCCAGTTCTTCCCCGTCCTCGCGGGCCAGACGGAAGATGAGGACGTGTTGCTCGTCAAGTTCGCCGATTACGGCGCCAACGTCATCAATTTTCACGGGATGTACCTCGCCCGGCCCCGGACGGGCGGCGCATGGCAGTCCTATACGCGAAGTTCGCGACAGGTTCCGCTCTTCCGCGACCGGCTCGCCGAAATCCTGCGTGCGGCGGGATTCGCCGATTTTGAGTTCTGGGGCGACTACGGGCGGGCGCCGTTTGACCCTCACCAATCCAACGACCTGATCGTTTTGGCCAAGAAAAAGCAGAGCCCGGGCCTGCAACCTGGGTCGCTATGTTCCGAACAAGGCCGCACTTCGCCCTCAACCATGCGGTGTCACGGCAAAGATTCCGACCCAGATTCCGCCTGATCTTGCTCTACAATTCAACCGAGGTATCGTCAGATGCGAAGGGCTTTGTGGTTGCTCCTGGCGCCTACGATCTGGCTCGCTGTGGCCACGCTTTCAATGCGGCTTACCCTGGTCGCCCAGGCAGACAGTGCCGCAGCGCATCGCGCCCGGGCCGCGGAGTTGGAGAAGCAGGACGACTACGAAGGCGCCGAGAAGGAGCTCCGCGCCGCCCTCGTCCTTGAACCCAATTCCATCTCTACCCACGACAACCTGGGGATCGTGCTCGAGGAACGCGATGAGCGCGAGGCAGCCTTTGCGGAGTACGCCATGGTGGCGGATTTGCTGCAAAAATCAGGGCGGCTGCGCATTCTCGCCAGACACACCCAACCGGTGCGCGCCGTGGCGTTTTCGCCCGGCGGCGACGTGGTCGCGACCGGGGGTGACGACGGTGAGGTCAAGTTCTGGGACGCATCCTCAGGCGCGCTGAAGCAGACCCTCTCCGCTCACACTCCCGTCAAAGCTCTCGCCCTTTCCAATGACGGGACCTTTCTGGCGACGGGCTGCGGCGATGGCACACTCCGGCTCTGGGACGCGCACACCGGCGCTGCGAAGATCACGTTCAACGGTCACAACCGGCCCGTGGTCGCCGTGGCCATTGCTCCCGACAGCAAGACTGTTGCCAGCGGGAGCAAGGACGGTAGCCTCATCGTCTGGGACTTGGCCTCTCAGCAGCCGCGGCTGAAGCTGCCCGGACACATCTTCGGGGTCCTGGCGGTCGCTTTTTCGCCCGACGGTAAAACGCTCGCGAGCAGCAGCTTCGACGTGCGCCTTTGGAACACGCGGAGCGGAGAGTTGAAGCGGATAATCACCCGCCAGTCCACTATGATTGCCTCCATCGCTTTCTCGCACGACGGCAATTGGCTGGTGACCGCCAGCGAAGACAAGACCGCTAAGGTTTGGGACGTGGCCACAGGCGAGGCCCGGCACGAACTCGATTCCACCGGGTTTCCTCTCAGTTCCGTCGCCATCTCGCCCGACAGCAAGAAGCTGGCCACGGGCGGCTGGGAAAGCTGCATTCGCCTGTGGGAGATCGAAAGCGGCGACTTGCTCTGGACGCTGCCCGTCCACAAGGCCCTCGTCGGCTCCCTGGCGTTTTCTCCCGACGGCAAGACCCTCGCCAGCGCTAGCAATGACACAACCGCAACGATCTGGCACTTGAACTGACAAGGTTCACGGTGGCGTTTTGACTCTGCGGTTCGTGGCAACGCGGACCTGAATGCCCCTGAAACCGTTCACCTGGGGGAAAACTGGCGAGACAGGTCCGGCCTATGAACGAGAATCAAACCGTAGGCCTGTTCCGGTTTGCTGGAACCCTCTCCGGTCTTGAACGTCCGAGTGCGTCCTTCCCGCGTGGACCTGAAACGGAAGTGAAGACGTAGAGCGGAAGGAGGTCACGGAAAATCCTCTCGACCTGCTTCACGAAGCCTGGCGTCTTTGGGAGGTTCCGCTATCATGTTACAGGGAAAAATGGCGCGAGGGTCATGCGCCGAATCTCGCATTCTAAGATCTTCCACGTGAGCCCTGTTGTCCGGCCCAGACTCAAGCCGAGGCCTGCCCGCTGTTGAAAACTTATCTAAGTCGCGGCTATTCAGCAGGTTACAAACCTCGACTATGTGCTTGACACATATCAAATTGTCTTCGTTTAATGGCAGAGGGATTGCGGCAGGTCTCGGTGTGGGATAATTGCGTTGAGCCGTTTGTGGAGGAAGCCATGAGCATCCCCCGACGGATACGTGAGTATCTGGACTCCCAGAATGTCCCTTACGAGTGGCTGCCCCACCCGCAAGCATATACAGCCCAGGAGGTAGCCCATTCCTTGCACATCTCGGGGAAGCGCCTCGCCAAGACGCTAGTTCTCGATGCTGATGGCGTTCTGGTAATGGCGGTTTTGCCGGCCTCGCACCGGTTGAGTATCCCGGAGTTGAGGAGCGCAGTCGAAGCCCGGCACCTGGAGATGTTGCCCGAAGGCGAACTGGCGAAGATCTTCCCGGAATGCGATCTTGGAGCCATCCCGCCTTTCGGTCATTTGTACGGGGTTGACGTGTGGGTAGACCGCAGTATCGCGGACCAAGGCGAGATCGTGTTCAACGCCGGAACGCATTTGGACGCTGTCCGCATGAAGTACAGCGACTATGTCGGACTGGCAAAACCTCGCGTCGCCCGCTTCTCGGAAATGTGGGAGTCAGCCGCCGCCTGAGGCCAGCCCGGCCGAGGCCGGCCAAAAGTGATGTCGTAAACGGTCATACAGGCTGTGTGTGACCGAGAGGTAGTATGCATAGGCGAGAGATATGTTGCCAAGGAGGCCATGATGGCAAAGTTGCATGAAAGGTTGGCAAGCCAGATCCCGGCGTTGCGCCAGGAAGTTGCGGCGCTGGTTAAAGAGCACGGCAATAGAGTCATTTCGGAAGTGAATGTGGGCCAGGCGTTCGGGGGGATGCGCGGAGTAAAAGGATTGGTGTGCGACACCTCCGTGGTCGAGCCGGACACTGGACTGGTCATCCGCAATTATCCGATCGGCAAACTCGCCGACAAGCTGCCGGAGGAGGTCTTCTGGCTGCTCTGCACGGGTGAGCTGCCGGACGCGGCATCACTGGCAGACTTGCAGGAGGATCTTCGCCAGCGCGCGGCAGTTCCGGACTATGTCTGGGCGGTGCTGAAGGCCATGCCCCCCGATTCCCATCCCATGACCATGTTCGACACCGCGATCCTGGTGCTGGAGCGGGAGTCGGTGTTTCGCCGCAAGTATAGCGAGGGCATGAAGAAGGACGAGTATTGGACGGCGGCGCTGGAGGATTCGCTGCAGCTGATCGCCAAACTGCCCGCCGTGGCTGCGGGAATCTACCGGATGCACTATGGCAAGGGCGACCCGATTCCCACTGATCCCAAACTCGACTGGGGGGCTGATTACGCGCACATGCTCGGCATCCCCGATCCCTCGGGCCAATTCGCCAACCTGATGCGGCTCTACATGACGCTGCACTCCGATCACGAGGGCGGCAACGTCAGCGCCTTCACGTGCCACACTGTCGGCTCGGCGCTCTCTGACCCCTACTATGCCGTCTCCGCCGGCATGAACGGTCTGGCCGGCCCGCTGCACGGACTGGCCAATCAGGAATGCCTGGGCTTCGTCCTGGAAATGCTCAATAAGTTCAAAGGCGTACCCACCGACGAGCAATTGCGGCAGTACTGCTGGGACCGCCTGAAGTCCGGCCAGGTCATTCCGGGTTACGGCCACGCGGTGCTGCGCATCACCGATCCGCGCTTCACCTCCTTCCACAATTTCGGCGCGCGAGTGTGCGCAGGCGACGACATCTTCAAGATGGTGGACGCCATCTTCCGCATCGTGCCGGGCGTACTCAGGGAGCAAGGCAAGGCGAAAGACCCGTGGCCCAATGTGGACGCCATCTCCGGCTCGCTGCTCTATCACTTCCGGTTGACGGAGTTCGACTACTACACCGTCCTGTTCGGAGTTTCACGGGCGCTTGGCATGTGCTCGCAACTGGTCATCAACCGTGCCCTGGGTATTCCGATCACGCGGCCGAAGTCGGTCAGCACTGAGTGGCTGAAGGCCACCGTCAAATCGGAGGCACGGGCAGCGTAAGTTCAGAGTGCTTGAATCGCCGGCCGGGTCTTGGCGGAGCCGGCCGGCGATGACGATTCGGACGAGGAGATTGCCATGGGAGCTGCATGTGTGGACTGCCCGGTGCTCAAAGGAATTCTCTTCCGCGGCCTGACTGGCGAGCAGATCCAGCGTCTGGGCTGCGTCTTTCGTCCTGCGCGCTACCGCCGCAGTCAAATCCTCTTCTTCGAAGGCGGGACCGCCCAGCACGTCTTCGCGCTCCACACCGGGCTGGTCAAGGTTGTGAAGTCTCTCGAAAACGGCAAGGACCGTATCACGCGAGTCCTTTTCCCCGGCGAACTGTTCGGGCTCGAAGCGCTCACGGAAACGATCTATCCGCTGACCGCCGTGACCCTGCGCGACTGCGAGATATGCGCTGCGGCACGCGACGAGTTCCTGGAATTCCTGCGCGCTAATCCCGACATTGCGCTGGGCATGATCCGCTTCCTGGTTAGCGAAGTCACCCGCGTGCGCACGCAAGTCACGGACATGAGTTTCAAGGACGCGCGCATGAAGATTGCCACGCTCCTCCTCTCCCTCGTCCATTCCGAAGTTGAGAAGCCCAGCAAGACACACTCCCTGACCCTGCCCTTCTCGCGCCAGGAGATCAGCGAGATCCTGGAACTCTCGCCCGAGACCGTCAGCCGGACCTTGAGTACATTCCGCCGTGAGCAGGTCCTGGAAGCGCGCGGACGGCGCCTGAGCATTCAGGACGTCGACAAGCTCCAGGACGCCGCGCATCGTTAGAACCTGACTTTCTCCTGTGCTCCCACCTCCATAACGGACGTTGGACTTCACTCGAACGGACAGAGTGTCATAAGGCGCAACCAGTGCATCACTCCCGTGGGCAGATTAGTCGCAGGACTATGAGTGGTTAGTTGCCTCTCGATTGACCGTCGTCATGGCAGTTATTGTCGATGGTCATCGACAGACCATTTTAGCCGTCATAACGTGGCGCTTCAGCGTCGGGTGTTGGGTCTGGGAGTTCCCTAAAACATAACTCGAATTTTCCCGGACTGGTTCGGCTATTCAGCGTCGCTCGAGGTCCTCGCGGGTTGCCATGTCCGATCGGCTCGAAGGCTATTGATGAAGTCGCCGAGACCCACCACTCTCTTTCTCATTTGTGCGGTTCCTGCGCTGCTCGCCGTCACTTCGGGTGCGGGCCCGCAGACCTCGCTCAAGCACCGGCCAGTGGCCTCGACTGCCGCTGCAGGCAATTCGGACCATCAAAAAACAACCACTGGGCAGCACTCAAGCCTCGGCTCCCCGATCATCTTTGTCCAGACTCCGGAGTTGGCGGAGGGAGATCTCCGCGCCCGCTTCCCGCAGGGTAGCCATATCGCACGATTAGACGCCGGCGCTGAAGCGGCTTCACCCATCAACCTCACCCCGGAATTCTACGCTGCCGCCGATCCTCAGATCTCTTTTGACGCCACGAAGGTCTTGTTTGCGGCGCAGGAACGATCCGCGAGCCGATGGGAAATCTGGGAAATGAACGTGGACGGCTCCTCCAAACGTCGGGTCACCAGCAATCAATCCGACTGCCTGCGGCCCGCCTACCTTGCGCATGAAAGTCTCACTTTCACGGTTGTGCGTGAGGATGCGGGCCGCGCAGCGTCGGAAGTTCACGTCGCCAAGCTCGACGGCACAGAAGATCACGCTATCACTTTTGGTCCGGGCAATTACCAAGTAGAAGCGGTTTTGAAGGACGGACGGATTCTGCTCTCCGCCGCGTCCCCGCTGGTGCGAAAAGGTGCAAACTCGACGGCGCTTTACGTCATTCGCCATGACGGCACAGGCATGCAATCGCTCCGCTGCGAGCATGCGAAGCCCGCGGTGCGCCGCGAAGCCACGGAACTCGCCGACGGATCGGTCGTCTTCGTGAAAAACGCTGTCGCGAAGGGTCAGGCGGGGGGTGAGCTGGCGATGATTCGTCGCGGGGCGCTGCACAATTCCACGTTCTCGCCGCTCGCCCCCCCATCCTTGTCGCCCCGTCCTCTCAGCGAGAGCAAGCTGATCGTGTCGCGCAGGACTGGCGCGGCCGCGAAGGCCACCTCCAAGTTCGATCTCTACACGGTTGAATCCGACAGCGGCCGCTTGGACAAAATCATCTACAAGGATCCCAAGCTTTCGAGTGTGCAAGCGGTGCCCGTGGCGGCGCACGCCACGCCGCGTTGGTACTGGAGCACGCTCAATCCCGAAGCAAAATCGGGTTACTTCATCTGTCTCGACGCTTACCACTCCGTGGATGAGCCCACGGGGCGCATCGCAGCGTCGATCACCAAAGTTAGGGTTCTGACGCTCGATGTCGCCAGTGGCCAGGAGCGCTCTCTCGGCGAGGCGCCGGTCGAGAAAGATGGATCGTTCTACGTCGCCGTCCCGCCGGACAAGCCCATGCGCTTCGAGCTGCTTGATAAAAGAGGGGCAGTCATCCGAGCCCAGCAGAGCTGGATCTGGTCGCGACGCGGGGAAGAACGCGGCTGTGTGGGCTGCCACGAGGACAAATCCGTCGCGCCCGAAAATCGCTGGCCGCTCACGCTGCGCAGGTTTGACACGCCGACGCCGCTCGGCAGCGAGGTTGACGTGAAGGTTGAACGCTGAGTTCGTGTAGGGGCGATTCATGAATTGCCCCCGAATTTGGAAGACCATGAAGAAGCACTTAAGCAAAGTCGTACTGGCCTTTTCGGCTGGAACGCTCCTCATCGCCAGCCTCCGGCTCACCGCCCAATCCCCCGCCCCCAACCCGCAGGCGACTCCCGTGCTCCCCACATTTGAAGACGTCACAGCCAAGGCGGGCATCAATTTCACGCATTCCTTCGGCGAGAAGAAGCTCAGTTCGATCATGGAGGCCACCGGTTCCGGCTGCGCGTGGTTTGACTATAACAACGACGGCTGGCTCGATCTCTATGTGCTTTCTGGGCGCTACATGGAGGGCGTCACCAAGTTTTCCAGGCCCGACGGGGTGGATGCCACGAATCACCTCTATCGCAACAACGGCGACGGGACCTTTACCGACGTCACCGCGCAAGCGGGCGTGCCCGGGAAAGATTTCGGTATGGGCGTGACGGTGGGCGATTACGACAACGACGGTTACGAGGACATCTTCATCACTAACTATCAGTCTTCGATTCTCTATCACAACAACGGTGACGGCACGTTCACCGACGTGACAGCCAAGGCGGGCGTGGAGAATCCCCACTTCGGTGTGGGTACGGCTTGGTTTGACTATGACCGCGATAGTTTGCTCGATCTCTATGTCGGTAACTACGTCAAGTTTGATCCCAACGCCAAGATGCGCTACTTCACCGCCGATGCCTTCCCCGGCCCGCTCGATTACGAGGGTGACGCCGACCGCCTCTTCCACAACAACGGAAACGGTACCTTCACCGACGTGTCGGAGAAGGCGGGCATTGCCAATCCGCTCGGTCGCGCCATGGGCGTCACCGTAGGCGATTACAACAACGACGGCTGGCCCGACGTTTATGTCGCCAACGACACCATGGAGAGCTACCTCTACCGCAACAACAAAGACGGGACATTTACGAACGTCGCGCAGGATGTGAACGTCGCTTATGGCGCCAACGGCGACAACACTTCTTCCATGGGCCCCATCTTCGGCGACTACGACAACGATGGCTGGCAAGACCTGTTCGTCTCCGACATGCGCTATCACCGCTTGTTCCGCAATCCCGGCAACGAGCAGCCCTACTTTCTCGACACCACCGTCGAAACCAACATGGCGCAGATGTCGGGCCAGTACGTGGCCTGGGGCGACGGCTTCTTCGATTTTGACAACGACGGCTGGAAGGACCTCTTCATCGTCAACGGCGGTCTGCACTGGATGGTCCCGATGGAAGATTCGCTCCACCGCAATAATGGCAATGGAACGTTTACCGACGTCTCGAGGCAGGCGGGCAGCCATTTCCAGACCAAACAGATCGGCCGCGGCGCCTGCTTCGCCGATTACGACAACGACGGGTACATCGACGGCTTCATTGTCGCGCTGGGGAATAAGGGTCTGCTGCTGCACAACAATCCTCCAGCGAACAGCGCGCGCAATCACTGGCTGACGCTGAAACTGACGGGAACCAAGAGCAACCGCGACGGATTTGGAGCACGCATCGAAGCTGTGGCAGGAGACTTGCGCCAGGTCGTCCAGGCAGTCCCCAGCGCGGGCTACCTCTCGCAGGGTGACCCGCGGCCGCACGTAGGACTCGGGCCACATGAGCAAGTCGACAAGCTCACCATCAACTGGCCGAGCGGCACCGTCCAGGTGATCGAGAACGTCCAGGCCGACCAGATTCTGAAAGTGACCGAACCTTCGGAGTCTGTCGCCGCGCCGACCAAGGGGGCGAAATGAGCGGGCGGGGCAATCCCGTAAGGGCGATCGGGTGGGTCGCCCGCCAGTGGGCGAGGCAGCACCTGGCCGCTACGGTGCTGCTGGCCGTTCTTTCTATTACGACCGCTTACGCTGCCACATCGAAAATCCAGGACGCCGCAAGTTCAGAGCCTGACTACCTTACGCCCGTGGAGCTTCGCTTCTCCCTCGACGGCCGCAAACTCTTCGTGGTCTGCGAAGGTAACGGATCTATCCTCGCCATCGAGACGCCTTCCGGCCACATCGTCGGGCAGGTCAGGGTCGGGCGCAAGCCAAGCGGCATCGCGCTCTCTCCGGATGGCAAATCGCTCTATGTCTCGAACGAGTGGAGCGACACGATCAGCGAGATTGATGCCGCTACGTTCGCCGTCCGGCGCACCCTCCAGGCCGGCTGGGGACCCGTGGGGCTCGTCACCGACCGCGCCGGAAAGTCGCTCTATGTGGCCAACGCCGCGAGCAACAGCGTCTCCATCATCGACCTCGCAACGGGAAAAGAGGCCAAGCGTTTCCTGACGCAGCGCTCGCCGCGCTACGTCGCCCTTTCCCGCGACGGCCGCCGTGTGTACGTCTCAAACGTGCTCCCGCAACTAAGCCCCTATGATCAGCCGCCCGTTTCTGAGTTGCTGGCGATCGACGCAGTGCGGCAGGTCGTTCAAGAACGGATCGAGATTCCGGGAGTCATCGAGCTTCGCCAGATCGCCGAAGCGCCCGCCGCGAAGGGTGGTTATCTGTTGGTTCCCTTCATGCGGCCCAAGAACCTCGCGCCCCTGATTCGAGTCGAGCAGGGTTGGGTTCTGACGCACGGCGTGGCGATAGTGCGGCCGGGCCCCAATCCGCTGGAAGAAGAGGGCCGAGCCAAAGTCACGCAGGTTCTGCTCGACGACATCGATCAGTTCTATGCCGACAACTTCGGCGCCGCATTCACGCCCGATGGTCGCCTGGCGCTCGTCACTCAGTCCGGCGCGAATCTCGTCACCGTCATCGACGCCGCCAAGCTCGCGGCACGGCTCAAACAGTTTCCCCCAGAAGAGATCGCCAATCGGCTTGACTCGGCGCGGCAGTTTGTCGCGAAGCGTCTGCCCACGCAGGACGATCCGCGCAGCATCGCCATTTCGCCGGACGGACGTTCCGCTTACATCGTGAACCGCCTGGCGGATTCGCTCACGGTGGTCGATCTCGAGCAGCTCAAGGTGACCAAAACCATCGACCTGGGCGGCCCGAAGCAACTCTCGCTGCTGCGACGCGGGGAACGCCTGTTCCATAACGCCAGTTACTGCACGCAGGGCCAGTTCGCCTGCGCGACCTGCCACCCGGAAGATCATCTCGACGGGCTGGCGTGGAATCTGGAAACACCGCAACTCGGCCGCGATCGCGTGGCCAACCGCACGCTGCGCAACATCTCGGAGACCGCGCCTTACAAGTGGAACGGCCGCAATCCCGACCTCATCACGCAGTGTGGCCCGCGCATCGCCAAGTTCCTCTTCCGCTCGGAAGGATTCAACACGGAGGAACTGCACGCGCTGGTGAATTTCCTACGCTCCATACCACTACCTCCAAATCGGCATCGCTCGCCGGACGGCCAGTTGACCGACGCGCAGGAGCGCGGCCGCGCCATCTTTTTCCGGACGAGAACCAATGATGGCAAGGTGGTTCCGGTCGAGAGCCGCTGCAACACCTGCCATCCGCCGGATACTCACTACACGAACCGGATCAACACCTACGTGGGTTCGAACACCAAGTACGACACGATCTCGCTCTTCGATACACCGCAGCTCGATAACGTGGTGGATTTGGCTCCTTACCTGCATAACGGAATGGCCCTGACGTTGGAAGAGATCTGGACGGTCTACAACAACCAGGATACGCACGGTATTACCTCCGACATGCGCAAAGAGCAGTTGAACGATTTGATTGAGTTTTTGAAAACACTGTGACGATTTGGGATTTTGGATTTTTGATTTTGGATTGGCGAGTTTCCAGTTTCGAGGACCACCATGACGCGCAACCTGACCCAATCTGCAATCCTTACCATGGCGCTTCTCCTTTCTGCTTCCGCCGCGCTCAGCGCAGAGAATCCTCCCCTCATCACCCGCTGGGAGAATTTCACCACTGCCAACGGCATGCCCGATGACAAGGTCTTCTGCGTAGCCGTCGACGGCGAGCGCATCTGGGCCGGCACCGAGGACGGACTCGTGCTCGTCGAAGGCGGCAAGGTGAAGAAGGTATACAGGCCCGAGGACGGCCTGGTGCATCGCGTGGTCATGTACATTGCCGTGGACAAGAAAACGGGCGACCTCTGGATTGGCACCTTCGGCGGGCTCAGCCGTTTCTCCGGCGGGCAGTTCACCAACTACACCAACCTGACGAGCGGATTGCTGAACGACATCATCTACGGCGTTGCGGTGCAGGACAACTGGGTGTGGGTGGCGACCACGGCAGGCATCAGCCGCTTGGACACCAAGACCACGGAGTGGCGCAACTGGAGCGAATTCAACGCGCCCTTCCACGAGCCCTGGGCGTATGGTGTGGCCCCCGCGCCGGACATCGGCAAGGTCTATTTCGCCGTCTGGGGCGGCGGCATGATCGAATACGACATCGCCACGGACACGATGAAGCCCTACACCGACCCCGACGAGGAAATGGAAGTGGTCCTCTTTCGTAACCAGGGTTTAATCCACATCATTGTCAGCAATATTTCCTATAATCCCGATCTGAAGATGGCCTGGGGCTCCACCTACTTCGGGCTGTCCGGCTACGACGGCCGCAACTGGCACAATTACCTGACCAAAGACAGCGGCCTGATTTCTGATTTCATCAACGCCCCCAAGGCGCGCGGCAATGAAGTTTGGGCGTGCACCGACAAGGGACTGAGTTTTCTCGATTACAAAACCAACACCTGGGTCTCCTACCGGCCTAACAAGCAGACCGGCAAGGGTGAAGCGATCATTACCTGGCCGGACGGCAAGAAGACAACGCTCGCTACCGCGACAACTCTCGCGCATAACTACATCTTGAACATGGATTTCCAGGGCAAGGACATCTGGGTGGCCACCGCCAAGGGGCTGAGCCACGGAATCCGTGAACCCCAAATGGAGGCACAGATCTATGCCAACGCAGGACTCACTCGTCGCAGCAACCGCAACCACAGAGGAAACGACAAAGACGCACCTGCCAATCCCCCGAAAGGCTATTAGCAACGCGAACGTTCTCAACGAAGCGCCCGCCTATGGTTCGGCGTTCTCGCGCGGGCTGCGGCTGGACATCAAAGGCGTCACCATCCTTCTGATCTCCGGAACGGCCAGCGTCGATGAACAAGGCCGTACCGTACATCCGTGCGATTTTGGCGCGCAGACTTGGCGGACCTATCGCAACATCACCGGGCTGCTGGAAGCCGAGGGCGCCACGTGGAAGGACGTCGTGCGCACCACCTGCTACCTGCGGGACATCGAGCGCGACTACGCGGAGTTCAACCGGGTTCGCACGGAATTTTTCAAGCAGCAGGGACTGAATCCGTTGCCGGCTTCGACGGGCATTCAGGCGATTCTCTGCCGCCCGGACCTGCTCGTCGAGATCGAGGCAATCGCGATCTGGGAGTCGGATCGCGGCAAGGGCTCGAACAACGGCGACCGCATGCCGGAGGCGTAGGACCACCCCCTCAGTCCCCTCCTCGATGAGGAGGGGAAGTCCGCCGGCTGGCAGACGGGGGGTGGGAGGTTCATTTTATCGAGTTTCCAGTTTCGGCCAGGATGGTTCTCATGAATATCGCTGGAAAAGTCGAGATTGACGATCTGCCGCGGATTTGCCCTCTGCTGAGCCGCAGGACGAACCCGCGGTTCGGCGAGGCGCAGACGCGCATCGTGCAAGTCGGCTCGCTGCGCTTTGGCAGTGAACGCCCCGCGGTGATCGCCGGGCCGTGCGCGGTGGAAGACCGCGAACAGACGCTGGAGGTGGCACGCGCAGTCAAGGGTTCGGGGGCCGACATGCTGCGTGGGGGCGCCTACAAGCCGCGCACTTCGCCACACGACTTTCAAGGGCTGGGGCTCGAGGGTCTGAAAATCCTGCGTGAGGCAAGCCGCGAGACCGGGCTGCCTGTGGTCACGGAAGTGATGGACCCGCGCCTGGTGGAGCAGGTCGCCGAGTACACCGATATGATCCAGATCGGCTCGCGCAACATGCAGAACTATCCATTGCTCGTCGAGGTGGGCCGCACGCGCAAGCCCGTGCTGCTCAAGCGCGGCATGGCCGCCGGCCTTTGCGAGTGGTTGGGCGCCGCTGAGTACATCGCCAACGAGGGCAACTTCGATATTGTGCTTTGCGAGCGCGGCATCAAGGCTTTTTCAAACGGCGAATATTCGCGCTACTCGCTCGACCTGAACGTCATTCCAGCCGTTAAGGCGGAGACGTTTCTGCCCGTGATCGCCGATCCCAGCCACGCCACGGGCGTCGCCGCGATGGTCGAGGGCGCCAGCCGCGCTGCGCTCGAATTTGGCGCCCAGGGGCTCATCATCGAGGTGGCGAGTGACCGCCTCGACGCCTCTAAACCCAAGTGCGATGCGGCGCAAGCCATCAGTCCGCGAACGCTGAGAAAGATCATTCATTACATCGATGGGCGGCAGGAGGTGCTCGCCGAGGGCGCGCACGCTGCTTAGCCATGTCTCGAACATGCATTCTATTCCGAACCTGTCATCCTGAGTCCCTTCGCTGTCACTCTGAGCGCAGCGAAGAGTCTGCAGTTCGCGCTCCGGATAAGCGCCGCGAAGGATCTGCATTCTTCTGATGACCAGGCAATTGCAGATGCTTCGCTACGCTCAGCACGACCGGGCGAAATCTCGGAGGGAATTCTCATGATGAAAAGCATCCTTTCATTCATCCTACTTCTCTTACTGGCGACCCCGGCGTGGCCCCAGTCGACAGCGTCCGCGCCGGCGAAAGACGACAAGCAGCCGGAGAAGCGCTACGCCAACATGCCGGTTGAGGCGGTTCCCTTCCGCCGTTTTACGAAGCCCTACTATGAGTGGTTCGTCGAGAAGAACACGCTCGAATATAACGGCGCTGCCAGCGACCGTCCCGACGGCGACATCAACAAGCTCAGTGAAGTCGCCATCGGTTTCCTGGGGCCGCTGGAGAACAATCCCGAATCTGTTTTCGGTATCCCGCAATTGCACGCCGCGCAAATGGCCATCGAAGAAGCCAATACTACTGGCGGATATAAGGGCAAGCCCTTCGCGCTCAAGATATACAACGATTCGGCACTTTGGGGAGCTTCCTCAACGGTCCTGCCGTCAATGCTGTTCAAAGACAACTGCTGGGCGGTGCTGGGCTCAATCGACGGCCAAAGCACCCACATCATGATCCGCGTGTCGCTGAAGCTGGAAGTCCCCATTCTCTCCGCCGGCGCCACGGACCGCACCGTGCCCGAAACGCGTATCCAGTGGCTCATGCAATCTTTCCCCAACGACCGCCAGCAGGGTTACGCGCTCGCGGAGTACATCTTCCACGAGCTCAAGCTGAAGCGCATCGCCGTACTGCGCACCCAGACCCGATATGCGCGCATCGGCGTGGGCGTGTTCAATGACCTGGCGCGCCGCATCGGCCACCAGGTAATCCTGGAAGTGAAATTCGACCGCGGCGATACGGATTTCACCCGGCAGCTTAAAATGCTCCAGGACGCCAAACTCGACGGCGTGGTCCTTTGGAGCGAGGCACCGGAAGCGGGCCTAATCCTCAAGCAGATGCGCGCCATGGGCATGAAGCAACCGGTCTTCGGATCGAGCCGCACCGCGTATGCCAAAATCATCGAGATCGCCGGTCCGGCTGCGGAAGGATACGTGGCCGCGTGTGCCATGAATCCCACGCGCAACGACCCCAAGTGGATCGCATTCCGCGACAAGTACCGCCAGAAGTTCAACGACGAGCCCGACCCTTATGCGCCCTTCGCCTATGACGGCATAAATATCCTGACGAGCGCCATCCGGGAGACCGGGCTCAACCGCGGGCGCATTATGGAAGTCCTGCGCAAGTACGTGAACGCGGAAACGGACGGCGCGGCAGGCCACTACGTGTTCGACTATACTCTGAACAACATTGCCCCTATTACTCTGAGCCGCGTCGAGAACGGCAAATTTGTGTATTGGACCGCACCCCACGTCGAATCGCTGGAACCGGTAGTCGCGGAGACGAGATAGGTTTGGTGCGGACGGTTGGAAGCCGCGATGCGCAATCTGGCACTCGTCTATCGTTGCGCCCGCAGGCTCGCCCTGCCGCGCCTGTGGGCGGCGATGTCGCTCTTCGCCGCCCACACTTTTCTGTGGGCGCAGACAGTCCCTCAGCCCACGGAACCCTACGCCGCCATCGACCGTAGCGCAATTGATTACGCGGGACCCGAGCGCAGCGCCGCCCACGATCTTCCCGGAAATGAAATCAAGATTGGCTTGATCCTGCCGCTCACCGGCGCGCGCAAGCCGGAGGGCGATGCCCTGCTCGCCGCCGCGCAAATGGCACTCGAAGACGAAGCACCAACACCGCTTCCCCGTGCGCTCCGCCTCGAACTCGCGCCCCGCGATGAGAGTGGCCTGTGGGGGCGCGCCTCAAGCGAAATCGTCAAACTGGTCGTGGACGACCGCGCCATCGCCCTCGTCACTTCGCCCGATGGCCGCGCCGCTCACCTCGCCGAGCAGGTCGGCAATCGCCTCAGCGTACCCGTGGTCAGCCTGGCCTCCGACAGCCAGAACACTCAGATCAATATCCCCTGGTACTTCCGGATGGTTCCCGATGATGCCGTGCAGGCGCGTCTGTTTGCCGACGACATCTATCATCGGCAGCGATTCCAGAAAGTGCTGTTGGTTACCCAAAGCGATCACGATGGCAGAGTTGGCAAAGAGGAATTCGAGAAGGCAGCGCGCCGCCTGGAGGTGTCCGAACCCGAACACGTGGAAATCACAGCGCCATCAGGAAATTTCGCCGCGTTAGCCACCGCCACTAGCAAGGTCAAGCCCCAAGCCATCGTGCTCTGGGCGAGCGCCGATGTCACTGCACGCCTCCTCGCAGAATTGCGCCGTTATCAATCCGATGCTGTCATTTACGTTTGCCACAAGGCGCTCCAGCACGAATTCATCAGCGCAGCTCGCGAGCCAGGCACACCAAAGGTCTGGATCGCCGCGGCCAAAACCAATGACTCTCGAACGTCGCTGGCAAACTTCGAGCAACGCTTCCGCGAGCGTACGGGCGCCGTCCCGAACCCGGCCGCGTGTGAGATGTACGATGCCGTACGCCTGATCGCCGCGGGTGTTCGCGCTGCTGGACCCAATCGCGCCCGCCTGCGCGATCGTCTGGCAAAGATGGGCGAGTACCAGGGAATTTCCGGTTTGATTTCTTTCGACGGCGCGGGGAATAATCAGGCGGAGGTGGCGCTCATCGGTTTGCCGGAGAGCTAACTTATGACATCCAAAGCAGCGGTTCAGGATTTCGTCGCGCAGCGCAAGCTAGCTCTGGTGGGCGCATCGAGCAAGAAAGCGAAGTTCGGGAATTTCGCTTTGAAGGATTTGCGCGCGAAAGGCTACAAGATCATCCCCGTCCACCCGCAGGCAGAGACGATTGAGGGTGAGCCGTGCTTCTCCAGCATCGCTGCCCTGCCTGAATCCGTGGATGGCGTGCTCGTCGTTGTTCCCCCCGCGCAGACGGAACAGGTCGTTCGAGATATCGCCGCCGCGGGGATCAAGCGCGTCTGGATGCAGCAGGGCGCGGAATCACCCGCCGCCATCAAGTTCTGTGAGGAAAACCACATCAGTGCCGTGCACGGCGAGTGCATTCTGATGTTCGCCGAACCCGCCGCTTGGTTTCATCGCGCCCACCGCTGGGTGTGGAAGCTGCTCGGAAAGCTGCCAAAATGGATCTCGAATCGCCATCCCCCAAACCGCGCGAGCAGGATCAGGACTTCCCATCCAGCCCCTCCCAGGTGCGCAGGCCGTAGCGGCTGAGATAGATGGGGATGTTCCGGCAAAGCGGGTTATCCTGCTCGACTTCGCGCATCATGGAGCGTTTGGCGCTGCTCATGGAACCCATGAGAAGTGTCACTGAGCCGCCATCGCCGCCCGCGCCGTTCACCTTCCAGCCGAGCGCCCCGTGCTGGCGGGCGATTTCAATCACCCGCCGGGCATCGCGGCTGATGAGCTCAGGATGCAGGCGGCCCTGTGCCTCGGTATTCTCAATCATGGCCTGGCCGAGCGCCCGGAAATCGCCGGCATAGACGGCGTCCCGGGACTTGGCCGCCGTCACTCGCAGATCCTCCAGCTTCTTCGAGTGGGGTCCCGCGCCCTCCAATTCCTTGATCACCTTCTCGTGCACATCAGATGAGCTGTGCGATTTGCCCAGGTAAATGAGCGCCAGCCGTCGCTCCAGTTCCCACCAGGCGGAGTTCGGAATTTGAATCTGCGAGACCATGGCGTAAGGATACTTGAACATCTCGATGTAATTGATTCCGCCATACGCCGCGCAGAGCTGGTCCTGAATTCCACACTGCAACTTCAGCATTTGGGTTTCGATGGCCTGGGCCGCGTAGGCCACTTCATGCGGCGTGAGATGTCCGTCGGTGAGGCGGTCGAGCGCCCCGACCAGGGCCACGGCCACGGCTGCCGATGTGCCGGTGGAGGCGCCGCTGGGCGCCTGGGAGTGGAGCGTCACGCCCAGCGCGACATCCTCGGGGACCTTCATCCGGGCAATAGCAGCCTGGAGGAGCGGATGCCGGTCCCAAGCCGTGTCGCTGGGGTGAACGACAAAACGCTCGCCATAGTTTTCGGCGAAGACCTGGATGCGCTCCTCCCGGGCGCTAAGAGGGAAGACCTCAATCTGGACTTCGACGTAGGGATAGACGCCGATGTTGAAGATCTTGCCGCTCTCGGCAAACCAGGTGTCCGTCCAGCCGCCGTTGTCACAAATGCGGATGGGAGCCACGCTGTTGATAATCCGCAAGGGTCTTCGTTCGGAAGTGTCCGCCATCCACTGCCCCCCAGGAGAGTTGTCCAGGCGCCTGCCTGGCGCCGGGAGCCTGCTGACTTCTGGCTCCTACTTCGCTTCCTTCCAGTTGTTCCCGACTCCGAGATCCACTCGCAGGGGCACCCGCATCGCAAAGGCACCTTCCATTTCGGCCCGGACGATCTCACGTGCAGCGTCCACTTCGCTTTCGGGCGCCTCGCAGACGAGTTCGTCGTGCACGGTCAGGATAATGCGGCTGCGCAGTCTCCCGCGCTTGAGCCTTGCATGCAGCTTGACCATCGCCAGCTTCATCAGGTCGGCGGCGGTGCCCTGCAAAGGTGTGTTCATCGCTTCGCGCTCGGCGCGGTTCCGCGCGGGAATATCTTTGCTATTGATGTCCGGAATGGGGCGCAGCCGGCCGAAGAGGGTCCGCACGCGGCCCGTCTGGCGCGCCTCCTCGACCAGCCGGGCGAGGAATTCTTTCACCTTCTTGTAGCGGTCGAAGTAGGCGTCGATGTAGCGCTGCGCCTCGGTCTTGCTGGTCGCCGTGCGCGCCGCGAGACCAAATGAACTCAGACCGTAGATCACACCGTAGTTGATGGCCTTGGCCATGCGGCGGTGCTCGTGCGTCTGCAGCCCGGGCATCACGCCGAAGATTTCCTGCGCGGTGCGCGAATGAATATCTTCGTTCCGCGAGAACGCCTCGATGAGCCGTGGGTCCTCCGACATGTGGGCCAGCACGCGCAGCTCGATCTGAGAATAATCGGCGGAGATCAGCTTCCACCCCGGCTCGGCGACAAACGCCGACCGGATCTTCAGCCCGAACTCGTCGCCGATGGGAATGTTTTGAAGGTTCGGGTTGGAAGACGAGAGCCGGCCGGTGCGCGCCACGGTCTGATTGAAGCTGGTATGCACACGGCCTGTTTGGGGGTGAACGTAGTTGGGTAGTGCGTCGATGTAAGTGGACTTCAGCTTGGCGCGCGTGCGGTATTCGATGATCTGGCGCGGCAGCTCGTGGCGCTCGGCGAGCGCTTCGAGCACCGAGGCGTCGGTGGACCATTGCCCGCTCTTCTTCAAGCGTTTGCCCCCGGGGAGCTTCAGCTTCTCAAACAGAATCTCGCCCAGTTGCTTGGGCGAGTCGATGTCAAAAGGCGTCCCCGCCAGGTCGTAGATCTGCTGCGTCAACTCGGTGAGCTCTTGGTCAAACTCCACGGACATCTGCGCGAGGATGGAAGGATCGAGGCGAATGCCGGCCCGCTCGACGTCCGCCAGCACCGCTGCCAGCGGCAGCTCGATCTCATCGTACAGCGGCCTCAAACTCTCCTGCACGATTTCCGGCGCCAGCAGCGCCGCCAGTTCGCGCGTGCGCTCGGCGGCTTCGCCGGGCGAGTTCGTCATCTTGCGGCCCTGCCGCCGCAGGACGATGCTCTCGAGCGTCTGGCTGCTGGCAAGCGGTTCAAGCAGGTAGGAGTAAAGCATCGGGTCGTCACGAACCCCGGCAAGCTCAACGCCTTCGTTGCGCAGCAATAGATCAAGCAGCTTGGAGTTGTGGACCGCCTTGGCCCGCGCGCTGTCCGTGAGCGCTGGCCGCAACTCGGAAAGAAATTTCGCGCGGTCCGAGGATTCGTACAACGCGATCTCCGCCACGCGCCCGCTATCGGCAAGACCGAGTCCCACCAACTTTCCGCCGAAATCCTCTTCGCCTTCCACCGCGTATCCGATGGCGAGCGCGGCTTGCGCCTCTCCCGCTGCCAGCCAGCCCGCCACCGACTCCGGCGTTTGCAGTTGTTCCGCCGGCACTGCCGCCGAGAGCGCCGGCGCTTGCTCCAGGAATTCGCGCAACAGAGATGTAAAGCCCAGTTCCTGGCAGAGCGCCTTAACTTCCTCCAGGTTCGGCTCCGTCAGGCGCAACTGTTCGACGCTCTTTTCGAGCGGCACATCGGTGCGGATGGTCGCGAGGTCGCGGCTGAGCAGGGCTTCGTCGCGGAAATCACGCAGCGCGTCGCGATAGCTCTGCTTCTTTACCGCATCAAAATTCTCCAGCGCCTTCTCCAAAGTGCCAAACTGCTGGATGAGTTCGGTCGCGCCTTTGGGGCCAATATAGCTGCGCTTCTTCTCGCCGGGCGCGAGCGCCGGCTCCTGCCCCGGGAGCGGCCGCGCGCCCGGGATGTTGTCGCTCGGGTCGCCGGTAAGTGCCAACCAGTCCACCACCTGCGACGCCTCGACGCCGAGAATTTCTTTCACCTTTGCGGTGTCGCAGACCGTCTCGCCGTCGCTCCCGCCGCGCGAGGGCTTGAGCACGCGCACGCGATCGTCAACAAGTTGGAACAGATCTTCATCCCCCGAAACAATGAGAACGTCGAGGCCTCGCTGCGCTCCTGCCTTGGCCAGCGTGCCGATCACGTCATCGGCCTCGAAACCTTCCCTGTCCACGAGCGGAATTCCCAGCGCCTCGCAAAAGCGCCGCACGAAGGGGAGCTGAACGATGAGGTCGTCGGGAGCCGCCGGACGGTTGGCCTTGTACTCCTCAAAGAGCTTGTCGCGAAAAGTGGGCGCGGCCAGATCGAATGCCACCGCCACAAACTCGGGCTGGTAATCCTTCAGAAGTTTGCGCAGGGTGCGAATAAAGATGTAAACGGCCTTGGTGGGCATGCCGCTGGGAGCAGTCAGGGGCATCTGCATGGGCGCGTAGAAGGCGCGGAACACCAGCGACATGGCATCGATCAAAAACAGTTTTTCGGCAGGTGGCATAAGTTCGAGTTCCGATCCCCAGACGGATGAAAGCCGTGGCAGACCGACCGCTCATTCTACCCTATCCTTCGCGACATCTCGTAGGCGCTGCGCCAATTGCCGTCGCGGTTTTATGTGTAAGTGTGGCATAATTACCACATCACAAGAAGTCATCAAAACTTGCTGTGTTCGTATCTCGTTGAAACTACATGGATTGAAATGCACCATTGGGCTGGCATTATTCCTGCACTACGGGAACTTGAGTGCAAGGGGGGAGTTTGACCAACCAGCATACGATTGCTTCACCCGCACGCATCTCGGGCATTGGACTGCACACCGGCGTGGAGGTGAGTATTCGCCTTCTGCCTGCTCCCGCCAACACGGGAATCGTGTTTCGAAGGATCGACCTTGAGGGATTCCTCATCGAGGCGACGGCAAAGCACGTGGCGCGCGTCGCCTACGCCACCAGCCTGATGAAGAAAGGGGTGCTCATTTCCACCACGGAGCACCTGCTTTCAGCCCTCGCCGCCTCGGGAGTAGACAACGTTTTCGTCGAAATCGACAACCTCGAACTGCCGATTCTTGACGGCAGCGCCCTTCCCTTCATGCGGCTTCTGCGGCAAGCCGGTCTGCGGCGCCTGCGGGCGCGGCGGAATTACGTCAAGATCCTCAAACTCGTCGAAATCGTCGAAGGCCCGAAGCGCGTGGCGGCTTATCCCTCGGACACGTTGCGCGTCTCCTACCGGATCGCTTTTGATCATCCGATGATTGGAGAACAAGCGCTCGACTTCGTCCCCGCGCACGGCGATTATGAGAAAGAAATCGCCCCGGCACGCACGTTCGGCTTCCTGGAAGAGGTCGAGATGCTGAAGAAGAGCGGCCTGGTGAAGGGTGGCTCGCTGGAAAACGCTGTCGTGCTTTCGCGCGAAGGAATACTGAACCCGGAGGGTCTGCGCTTCCCCAACGAATTCTGCCGCCACAAGATTCTGGACATCATTGGCGATCTTGCATTGCTCGGCCGTCCGCTGATCGGGCACGTGGAAGCCGAACGCGCCGGCCATGCCATGCACGTGGGGTTGGTGGAACGCCTGTTGCGCGAGAAAGACGCCTGCGAGATCGTCCACACGGACGGCCACACCACGCCCCGCCGGGACGCTGAACCCACCGAAATCGCCGCCCCCGTGGTCTGATCCGCCGCCGCGGTCCCACCTTCCCACCGCTATCTCCTTCACGGCTCATTTGTTATACTTTGACGTCGCGCCCAAGGTGCGTGGGCGTGCCTATGTGTGTCGCAGGGCGCACGGCCAGCTCGGCTGGCGACAGGGGAAAGAGCGCCGCGGGCGAAGTAGTTCTTCGGGGGGCTCATGAGCACGGTGGAGTTGGACAAGGAACATAGTGTTTATGAATCGATGGCCGCCCGCTTCGACGTGGCGGCGCAGAAGCTGAACCTCGACCCGGGGCTGACGAAGTACCTTCGCACACCAAACCGGGAGATCATCGTGCACATCCCGGTCACCCTGGACAACGGCAAGCTGGAGGTCTTCGACGGCTATCGCGTGCAACACAACATCGCGCGCGGCCCCTGCAAGGGCGGCATCCGCTACGCGCCCAACGTGACGCTCGACGAGATTCGCGGCCTGGCGGCGGAAATGACCTGGAAGTGCGCGGTGGCCAATATTCCCTTCGGCGGCGCTAAGGGAGGAGTCGTCTGCGATCCGTCCAAGCTCTCACCGGCGGAACTGGAGCGGATCACACGGCGGTACACGGCGGAGATTCTCGACTACATCGGCCCGGAACGCGACGTCCCCGCGCCGGACATGAACACCAGCGAGCAGACGATGGCGTGGATCATGGATACCTATTCCATGCACGTGCGCCACACCACGACGGCGGTCGTGACCGGCAAACCGCTCGACCTGGGGGGTTCGCTCGGCCGGCGAGAGGCCACCGGGCGCGGCTGCATGATCGTCACCGACCAGGCCCTGAAGCGCTTCGGCCGCGAGCGCCAGCAGACGCGCGTCATCATCCAGGGCTTCGGCAACGTCGGCGGCCAGGCGGCGCAGTTGATGTACGAGGCGGGTTACAAAATCATCGGCGTAGGAGACATGTTCGGCGGGGTCTTCGACCCCAACGGGTTGGATATTGTCGCGCTCAGCGAATACGCCGCGCAAAAAAAGACGGTGAAGGGCTTCCCGGGCGGGGTAAGCATCGGAACGATGGAGCTGCTGGAACAGGACTGCGAGGTGCTCCTGCCCGCCGCCACGGAAAGTGTTATTACCAGCAAAAACGCCCACCGCATCAAGGCGCGCATCCTGACCGAAGGCGCTAATAGCCCCACTTCGGCGCCCGCTGATGATATTCTGTTCGAGCGCGGCGTCTTTGTGATTCCGGACATCCTCGCCAACGCCGGCGGCGTGACGGTGTCCTATTTTGAGTGGGTGCAGGACCGGCAGGGCTACTTCTGGCCGGAGGGAATGGTGAACGACCGGCTGAAACACATCATGGTGGCGGCGTTCAACGAAGTCGTCCGCTACGGCGAAAAGCACAACGTCAACAACCGCATCGCCGCCTATATGCTGGCCATCGACCGCGTCGCCTCCACGGTGCGGCTGCGCGGGATTTATGCGTGAGTGGTTCTGTACGAGAACGTGACGAGCAGCGTCGTCGGTGCGATGACGCGATGACCAACGACCAAGCCGATTGAAGGGGAGAGAAGCAATATGCCTGATGTGGATGGGAGCAGCGAACAGAAAGAATTCTATTTGGATATTCCCGCAAAGAACCAAGCCTTTTTCCTGAAAGGTTCCGGGGCGCTGGACTGGGGGATTCAGAACCGCCTGGCGCGAATTTTCAACCCGTGTTCCGGCAAGACCGTCATGCTGGCGATCGACCACGGATATTTCCAGGGGCCGACGACGGGGCTGGAGCGCGTGGACGTGAGCATCGTACCGCTGGTGCCCTACGCCGACGCGCTGATGCTGACGCGCGGCATTCTACGCTCCTCGATTCCCTCCGCCTCGCGCAATGCCATCGTCCTGCGCGCCAGCGGCGGTCCGAGCATCCTGAAGGAATTGTCCAACGAGCAAATCGCCATGGACATGGAAGACGCCGTGCGGCTCAACGCCTGCGCTGTCGCCGTGCAGGTTTTTGTGGGCGGCGAGTTCGAGACGCAATCGATTCACAATCTGACGCGCCTGGTGGACATGGGCAATCGTCACGGCGTGGCGGTGCTGGGCGTGACGGCGGTGGGCAAGAGCATGACGCGCGACGCGAAGTACCTGCGCCTCGCGGTGCGCATTTGCGCCGAGCTGGGCGCGCATTTCGTCAAGACCTACTATTGCCCGGAAGGCTTCGAGACGGTGACGGCCTCCTGCCCGGTGCCCCTGGTGATGGCGGGCGGAAAGAAGCTCCCCGAGCTCGACGCGCTCAAGATGGCGGCGAGCGCCGTCCAGCAGGGCGCCTCTGGCGTCGATATGGGCCGCAACATCTTTCAGTCCGACGCGCCGGTGGCGATGATTCAGGCCGTAGGCAAGGTTGTGCACGAAGGCATGAGGCCCGAGCACGCCTTCGGTCTCTACCAGACCCTGAAGAACGAAGTGAAAGTCGAAGCACCCGTGGGACGATAGTTCAGTATTCGAGGACGACGCCTTCCCCTCTGCCCTCTCTCGCGGCAGAGGGTGTTCGTCCTCCAGGCGGCGGTCGAACGGGTGAGGGCCCATCATCCCGATGTCCGGTCAAACCGCATTCCAGATACTTCGCGATGGCGCACCAAACCTCACCGTCGGCGTGCTCACTGCGAATCTGCTCGCGCTGGGGTCGGAACTGGCGTTGCTCGAGCGCGCGGGCGTCAAGCTCGTCCACATTGACGTGATGGACGGCTGCTTCTGTCCCATGATGACCGTCGGGCCGCCGTTCATCAAGGCGCTCAAGACGCCGCTCCTCAAAGACGCCCACCTGATGATTGACGAGCCGCTGCAGAAGCTGGCGGAATACGTCGCGGCGGGCGCCGACATCATCACCATTCACCCGGAAGCGTGCTCGCATCCGCACCGCGCCCTGCAGCACTTGCACAGCTTCACCAACGCCAACGATCCCGCGCGCGGCATCGTGTGCGGCGCGGCGCTGAATCCCGGAACGCCGCTGGAAGTTCTGGAACCGCTGCTGGACGAACTGGATTTTGTCCTGCTCCTCGCCGTGAATCCGGGCTGGGGCGGGCAAAAGTTCATTCCCGCAACCTTTAGGCGAATCGCCCGGACAAAGCAGATCATCGCGCACTCGGGAAGAGAGATTCTGCTCGGCGTTGACGGCGGAATCACCAAAGCCAATATCGCCGAAGTGGCTCGCACGGGGGTCGACTCGATTGTGACGGGCAGCGCCGTCTTCGACCGCAGGACCCCGGAGGAAAATGCCCGGTTTATGCTGGACGCAGTTAAATTATGAATTCTGAATTCGGAATTCTGAATTCAGCATGATGACCGACGGTTTCAAAACAAAATGGAAAATCGCTGGAACGACGGGGAAGCGTCTCAATTCATCGACAAGTATGCCGCGCAATGGGGCGAAGAGTTGGCGCTGCGGGCCTACGCGAGCCGCCTGTTGGGCGCCGAGGATGCTCTGGTCCTGCACGGCGGCGGCAACACATCCGTCAAGGGCACGCACACCAACCTCCTGGGCGAGAAGGTCCCCGCGATCTACGTCAAGGCTTCGGGCCACAACATGGCAGCCATCGAGCCCGCGGGGTTTCCCGGTCTCGATCTTGAGTACTTGCGCAAGCTGCGTGCCCTCGATTCTCTCTCCGACGACGCAATGATGGGGGAGTTTCGAACCCATCTTCTCGCGGCAGACGCCCCGCTACCCTCGGTGGAAACCCTCGTTCACGCGTTTCTGCCGCAGCCGTACATCGACCATACTCACGCCGACGCGATCCTGACGCTCACCAATCAGCCGAACGGCGAAGCGCTGGTCCGCGAAGCGCTGGGCGATTGGGTAGGTGTCTTGCCCTACTTCTGCCCGGGATTCAAACTCGCCAAGGCTGTGGCGGCGGCATTTGAGGCGCATCCGCAGACGCGCGGCATGGTCTGGCTCAAGCATGGCATCACGACCTGGGGCGGCACGGCGCGCGAATCGTATCAAGCGATGATCGAGCTCGTGAGCCTCGCGGAAGCCTTCATTGCGCGGCGCGCCGCGAAAGTGCTGAGCGTCACGACCAGCACGCCCCTCGAAGCCGCCCAGGAGCGCGCCGCAAAAGTCGCGCCCATCCTGCGCGGCCTGCTGGCCGAGAAATCCGACGACCCCAACCGCCCTTTGCGCCGCCTCATCCTCCAGCCTCTCATCACGCGTCAGGCACTCGACTTTGTCGATTCCGACCGGGGGCGCGAGCTGGCGCTGACTCCGCCACTCACTTCCGATCACTTGATTCGGACCAAGGCGTTCCCGCTGTGGGTCGATTCGCCCGCCTACGACGACCCGGCCCGGCTGCGCGAGCAACTCTCCAAGGCCGTCGAGGACTATTCCGCGCACTACCGCGCTTACGTTGAGAGGCACTCGGCGCAGACTTCCGGAGGGCTCCGCCGCCTCGATTCCCTACCCCACGTCGTGCTCCTGCCCGGCCTGGGCGCGCTGTGCGCGGGCAAGGACGCCAGGGCGGCGCGGATCGCGCGGGAGATCACCGCCCACACCCTGGCCGTGAAAGCGAGCGTGGCCGCGATGGGAAGCTACGAGGGGCTGCGGGAGGACGAGCTTTTCAATATGGAGTATCAGCCCTTCCAGCACGCCAAGCTGGGTCCGGCCGCAGACCCGCCACTCGCCCGGCAGGTTGCGATCATCACCGGCGCGGCGGGCGCCATCGGCTCGGCGATCGCCGAAGAGCTTCTCGCGAGCGGCTGCCACGTGGCGTTGACGGACCTCCCCGGCGCGGCGCTGGAAAGCCTCACAACGGACCTGGAGGCTCGGTATCCCGGCCAGGTTGTCGCCGCACCCATGGACGTTACCAGCCCCGCCTCCGTCGCCTCCGCGTTTGATGCTGCGATTCGCACCTGGGGCGGCGTGGATCTGGTCATCGTCAACGCCGGCATCGCCCTGGTCTCCTCGCTCGCGGAGATGAAGCTGGAAGCCTTCCAGAAACTCGAGCGCGTGAACCTGGAAGGCACGCTGACCGTCTTGAGCGAAGCGGCGCGGCACTTCCGATTGCAGGGGACGGGTGGCGACATCGTTCTGGTTTCCACGAAAAACGTCTTCTCGCCCGGCCCCAAGTTCGGCGCCTACAGCGCCACCAAGGCCGGCGCGCATCAACTGGCGCGCATCGCCAGCCTGGAACTGGCGGAGCTCGACGTGCGCGTGAACATGGTGGCGCCCGACGCCATCTTCTCCCACGGCAGTCGCAAGTCCGGATTGTGGGCGGAGGTCGGCCCTGACCGCATGCGCGCCCGCGGCCTCGACGAGAAGGGCCTAGAGGAATACTACCGCCAGCGGAACCTTCTCAAGGCCGCCGTCACCGCCGGACACGTCGCCAAGGCCGTCCTCTTCTTCGCCATCCGCCAGACCCCCACCACCGGGGCAACCATCCCCGTGGACGGCGGCCTGCCCGACGCCACCCCGCGCTAGTCTGCGCAACCCGGTGGTGTCCCAAATCTGCATTGCTCATTCGAGACCGAGAGCGTACGATGGGGAGTGAAAAGTGAGCCGGTGAAAGTCGAATGGCAAGGATCTTAGACCTCATTTTGATCGTGGTCTCCGCTGCCGGTTTCGTGGCCCTTTTGGTCTATAAGCTGGTCCTCATGTTCCGTTACCGAGATGACCCGGCCAAACTTAAGGCGCTGGTTTGGATGGACCAGGTGTTTCCCAAGCGCCTACAAAGGTTTATATACGACGAGGATTACGATAAGGCCGGAAAAGCCTCGGTGCCCAATTCACGTCTTAGGTAGGTCGCCTCGCGACACAAGCCATCAACACAGATTTAGGACATCACCCCCAACTCGAGGTTGTTGATATCTGAACACGGGAAAGGTATACTCCGGCCCGTTCTTGCCCCGGATGTTGTGAGCCCGCTCATTCATTAGCGTGCGAATCTCCTGTCGTGAGGTGGCCTGTGGGAAGCAGCCCGGATAATCCTCTATCCGCGAAACCTCCTGTAACCGTCACACCCAGCCAGTTGATCGAATTGAAGAAGCTGGCGATGGCTAGGCGGATTCTAGTCGGAGCGAACTGGTTCTTCTGGATTGCCGGTCTGTCGCTCGTCAACTCGGTGATCGCACTGGCTGGCGGGGGGACGCGATTTGTCCTCGGTCTGGGCATCACGCAAATTGTGGACGCGCTCGCGCAGCAAGCTAACATGGGAAAGGGCGTTCCCCTGGTCGTCGATCTCGTCGCCGCAGGAATATTCGTCCCCTTTGGCTTGCAGGCGCGGAAGCGCCAAAACTGGGCGTTCCTCGTCGGCATGATCCTCTACGCGCTGGATGGGCTGCTCTTCGTGTTCGTCAAAGACATCCTGGGGATCGGCTTTCACCTCTTTGCGCTCTTCTTTATTTACAAAGGGATGAAAGCCAACGAGCAGCTCGGCGCCCTTGAGCGCGGCGCGTTGCCCTGAGCCCTCGACCTCCCCCGGTTCCCGGCGCCCCCTGCCACAGCGAAGGGTTTCCCGCATTGACACACCGAAATGTTACAATCGCAGTCGATGGCGAAGCGTTCTTCCGGGCTGACTCGTGTGATCGGCATCGACCCCGGACTCAACCTGACCGGCTACGGGGTGATTGAGTGCCGCAGTCTCATCACGTTTTCGGAACGTAAATAAAAGCTCCTGGTAACTCGGTGGCAAACTGGTAGTTCGCGCCAAGGTGCTGGAGAAAGCCCTTGCCAAAGTAGTGGGAATTGAAACTCTCCGCGCCCTTCGCAGTGCGCGGGTCCACCATCAGGACAACGCTGCCGAACCGCTGATTATCAAGGCCGTCGAACAATGGAGCAGCGAAGCTGCGGTTCCTGGTGCGCACCAGGCTGAAAGTAGTGCTGTCCAGCATGTACGGCCGTTGGCCGGCAAGTATGCAAACCAATGGGTTCTGGCAGAGGGCAGGCGCGTGACTCCTCGCGACGAACGAAGCTGCCTGCACAAGCGAGTTCTCGGGGGGCTGCTCCGCAACCGCCCGGAGAGTCCTCAGGGCAGGGGCCAATGAAAGGAGTCCGGCAAGGGCAAGAGCAGCTAGCCCCGACTCAAAGGCTGGGCCACCCTGCCGCGCCACCCGCGTGGCCACCATCAGAACCGCCACCACCTCAAAATCAATCAAGTGATTGAAGTCCGCTCCCCCCCAAGCGAATATCGCGGCCTCACCTGCAGTGGTTGTTATGAGGAAGAGAGGGATTATGCCTCGCCACTCGTGAGGAGGTGAACCCAAGAGGGCTGCCCACGCTAAAACACCGAAGACGATTAGCCCGAGGCTTGCGTAATGGAGAGCCCGAAAAGGTCCGAGCAGAAAATTATGCAAGGTAATACCCGGCACGCTGGAACCGGTGAGGACTTCGAATGCTCTTCCCCCACTTCCAATCTGCATGGCCAGCACTGTAACCGCGATGCCGAGTGAAAAAAAGGCGGCCAGTTTCGCAGCAGTTCGATATCGGCCCGAAAGCGCCAGCCACAGTAGTGCGGCCGTCAAGCCGAACACTGAAGTCTGCTTGGCGGCCACAGCGGCCGAGAAGAGAACAGCCGCAAAGGCAAGATCGCGGTTGCGGAGGCTGGGCTTCGCCAGGACGGCGATTCCCCAGATGCTGAGCGCGAGTGCGAGAGCGTCTTCCCGAATGGTAAGCAAAGCGTACCGAGTCGCCTCTCCGGATAAAAGCAGGAGGGTTGCGAGCCCGGCAAGCCCCCGGTCAACACCCCGTCGACAGAGGACGACATACACCGCCGCCAACAGTGCAGCCATCGCCGCCACGTCAACAATATGCCCACTCAGGATTGGCCCACCTAGGAGTTTGTAAACGACCCCCTGCATAATGAAATGAAGCGGAAAATAGATCGTGTTTCCATAGCCCAATGGACCGAACAGCCCTCGGTAGAATACTCCATCCTTGAAGTCGCTCGCGAGTGCCACCCAGGCGCCGGCTACATGGTTCAGCCCGAGGTCATATCTCCAGTCAAAGTACACCATGACCGCGTCCACAACCAACGTTGCGGCGACGGCAAGCAGGAGTATGACCCGCGGAGGATTGACCGCCGTCCACCTCTCGGTCTGAGTGCTGACTGCGCTCTCCATACTCACCGGAATTTCGGTTTTGGCTTTGAGATCGGCCCGTAGCATACCCCTGACCGCTCCTCAATGCAACGGCCAGTCGGGCTTTCAGCGTTCGGTGCCCTCTGCGCCCCTCGGTTCCCGGCGCCCCCTGCCGCAGCGAAGGGTTTCCCGCATTGACACACCGAAATGTTACAATCGCAGTCGATGGCGAAGCGTTCTTCCGGGCTGACTCGTGTGATCGGCATCGACCCCGGACTCAACCTGACCGGCTACGGGGTGATTGAGTGCCGCGGCCGGGAAGTGCAATTGCTCGAAGCGGGAGTGATTCGCCTGCCGCGCAGCAGTGGCAATAATCTTCCCGCGCGGCTGGAATCACTTTTCTCGGAATTGCGTGAAGTCATTGAAGAATTGCGCCCGCAGGCAATGTGCCTGGAAGAGGTATACGCGCATGCCGCGTACCCGCGCACGTCGATCCTGATGGGGCACGCGCGCGGAGTGATTTGCCTGGCGGCCCGCCTGGCGCGAATTCCGGTTTGGAGTTTCTCCGCCAAGCGCATCAAGCAGGCCGTCACCGGCAACGGCAACGCCAGCAAGCAGCAGGTGCAGCGCTCGGTTCAGCAGCTCTTTCACCTGGCCCAGGCGCCCCACCCGCCGGATGTGGCGGATGCGCTGGCCGCGGCCATGTGCTACGTGAATGCGGTGCGACGCCTGGACGGACGACGGTAGGGTAGGGTTTTGCCCTGCCGCGGGCTTGCTGTAGCGGCGATGTCCCCATCGCCGTCCTTGGCTTTGCTCATGGCTTCGGCGGCGAGGGACCGCCACTACAGTCGCGGGAAGAAGGAGAAACGTCCTGATCTCGGAAATTACTGGCGAAGTCTTGTACGAGCGGATCCAGCGCAATGCCCTTCTGGTGCGCGTGGACTCGGTGTGCTACGAGGTGTTTGTGCCCTCCGGGATCGCCTCGCGCCTTCGCCAGATGGCGGAGGACGCGCGCCCCAATCCGGTCACGATCTACACGATCTATTACATTGACGGCGCAGTGGGCGGCGGCCACCTGACGCCGAAACTCGTCGGCTTTCTCGATCCGCTCGACCGCGAGTTCTTTGAAGTGTTCACGACGGTGCCCGGCGTCGGCTTTATGAAGGCGCTCAAGTGCCTGGTGCGGCCGATCAACGAAATCGCGCTGGCGATCGAGCGCAACGATGCGCTGTTTCTGGAGGAGCTGCCGTTCATCGGCAAGAAAACGGCGGAGCGCATCGTCACCGAGCTGCGCGGCAAGATGGCCAAGTTCGCCCTGGCGCACAAGGAAGAGCCGCTCTCGATCGAGCGCGAGTCGGCCTCCGAGCTGAAGCAGGAGGCCATCCAGGTTCTGACCCAGCTCGAGTACTCGCGCGGCGAAGCCCAGCGCATCGTGGAGGCCACTTTCGCCCGGCACAAGAACCTGAAGACCGTGGAAGATTTTCTGCGAAAAGTGTTCGAGCAACAGCAGTCAGATACAGAACAATTGTGAATGGTGAATTGAGAGACGGGACAGAGAGTGGGAGAATCTCTACGCGCGTGATTCCCTTCGCAGTTTTCACTATTCACCATTCACTATTCACAATTCTCTCTTCCCTGTAACCTGTACCCTATTCCCATGTCGCGAGTGCGCTTAGTATCGCCGGATCTGATCTCGAAGGAAGAAGAGAGCTTCAACCGCACTCTTCGTCCGCCGACGCTCGAGGAATACGTCGGCCAGAAGAAAGTCGTGGAGAAGCTCTCCATCGCGCTGGAGGCCGCGCGCCGGCGGAATGAAGCGGTCGAGCATACGCTGTTTTACGGCCCCCCTGGGCTGGGTAAAACTACACTCGCCTACATCATCGCCAACGCGATGAACTCGAAGATCACCACGACGTCCGGCCCGGCACTCGAGCGTACCGGCGACCTGATGGGTATCCTCACCAATCTCGGCGAGGGCGATATCTTCTTCATCGACGAGATCCATCGCCTGCCCGCAAACATCGAAGAATTTCTCTACCCGGCGATGGAGGACTTCAAGGTGGACTTCGTGGTGGACAAAGGGATGTTCGCCAAGACAATTAACGTGCCGCTCAAGAAGTTTACGCTGCTGGGCGCCACGACGCGGGCGGGATCACTTTCCGCGCCGCTGCGCAACCGCTTCGGATTGTTCTTTCACCTCGATTTCTACTCGCCCGCGGAATTGGAGCAGATCATCGTCCGCTCGGCGGGAATTCTGAATGCGAAGTTGGAGAAGACATCCGCTCACGAGATTTCCCGGCGCGCGCGCGGCACGCCGCGCATCGCCAACCGCCTGCTGCGCCGCGTGCGCGATTACGCCGAGGTCAAGGCCGATGGTATGATCACTCCGGAAGTGGCCCACGACGCGCTCAAACTGGAGGGCGTCGACGAGATGGGGCTCGACGATCTGGACCGGAATTTTCTGGGCACCATCATCCGCATGTACCAGGGCGGGCCGGTAGGCGTGGAAGCCATCTCCGCCACCCTGAACGAAGAAGTGGACACGCTCGTGGACATGGTGGAGCCGTTCCTGCTGCAGCAGGGCTTCATCAGCCGAACCAAGAGCGGCCGCAAAGCCAACGAGGCGGCCTACCGGCACTTGGGCCTGAAGCCGCCCGCCGGACACGAGCAGGCCCTGTTCGAGTGACCGCGCCGCCGGACGCGAGTTCTCAGGGCGCATCGATGCGAGGACAAGAGGCCATACCCTCATCCATTGGTGAGATCCACCGGCTGATTCGGGAGCGGATCGCGCCCCGTTTCCCCGACCTGGCGCAGTGCGATTCCACGGCCGAACTCGAAGCTCATGCCGTGTACCAATCGCTCCGGGGCGAGATCACTGCAGTTCTTGAAACACCGGAGATCGGTGATTTCAGCCGGACTGATCCTCCGTCTCGCCCCAGCTATCGTTTCATCGCCTGGAACGTGGAGCGCGGAATCGAGTTTGAAGGACAGCTTGCAGCCTTTCGCACTCATCCTTATCTCAAAACCGGCGATGTCGTTCTGCTCACAGAAACGGACGTCGGAATGGCCCGTTCTCAGAATCGGGCTGTGGCCCAGGAACTGGCCGCCGAACTCGGAATGCACTTTGTGTTCGTCCCTTGTTATCTCAACCTTTCCAAAGGGTCAGGAGTCGAGCACCAGGTGGAAGGAGAAAACGCGCTGGGCCTGCACGGCAACGCGATTCTCAGCCGCTATCCCATCCGGAGCGTGCGCCCGATTCACCTGGAAAACGGTATCGATAAGATGGCCGGGCGAGAAAAGCGGCTGGGCCAGCAGACCGTGCTTGCGGCCGAGGTCGAATTCCCGAACCTTCGCGCTACGGCAGTCTGCGTGCATTTAGACGCCAATTCCACACAACGCCATCGCGCCGAGCAGATGCGGCGCGTGCTCGACGGGCTCGATGCGGACGGTCCCGTCATCATTGGCGGGGACTGGAACACCACAACCTACAACTCTTCCAGGGCCTTTCACTCCATCGCGGGCTTCTGGCTGCGCGTGTTTATGGGCGTGAATCACGTCATTCACAACCACTACCTGCATCCCTACAACCGCTTTGAACGCGATCTGTTTGCGTTGCTGGAAGAGCGGGGATTTGACTATCGCAGCTGCAACCGCCTCGGTGAGTACACGATCTCCTACGACGTGAACGATCCGAAGACCCGGAAGAATCTTGGTGAGTGGGTTCCCGCATGGTGCTTCCCCTTCATCCGCTGGGCCTTGCGCGATCACGGTGGGAAGTGCCCGCTGAAGATTGACTGGTTCGCCACGCGCGGCATTCGATGCGAGAATCCTGTGGTGATCCACGATCTGCGCGAGGGGCGGGCGGTCCCGCTCTCGGACCACGATGCGATTGGAGTGGACGTCGCGGCCGGCGGATAGAGACCTTTGCCCAGAGAACAAACCACGGACGACGAGACTTCACTGACGTGAGCGCGGGTCCCAGTATTCCGATCGGGAAGGGCAAGAAGCGCGTTTACCTTTCGCTGGGATCGAATCTCGGCGACCGCACAGCGCAGATTGGGAGAGCTCTCCACGAGCTGAATGCGGCAGGCGTCGAAGTGATGCAGATTTCCTCGCATTACAGCACTGAACCCGTAGACTATCAGGCTCAACCCTGGTTTACCAACTGTGTCGTCGAGGTTCACACGAGCCTGATGCCGCTCCAATTGCTGAGAGCGCTCCAATCCATCGAGCGTAGAATGGGACGGAAGCGCGGCCTCCCCAAAGGGCCGAGGCCGATCGATATCGACATTCTCTTTTTTGAGAATGCCGTCGTGCGGTCGGCGACACTGATGATTCCGCACCAGCGACTGACGGAACGGAAGTTCGTCCTAGTTCCGCTGCGCGAAATTGCGCCCAACCTGCGTCATCCGGTCACGCATCAGACAGTGGTCGAGATGCTAAACCAGACGCGGGACACCAGCAAGGTCATCAGGCTGAAAGCTGAAAGTTGAAGGGAGAAAAACGAAGGGTGGGAAGGCTCCCAAAATTCGAAGCGCCGCGCTACATCGCGATTGAAGGGCCGATCCGCGTCGGCAAGACGAGCCTCGCCGACATCTTGTGCAAACGGATTCACGCCACCCAGGTGTGCGACGTCGAGGACAATCCTTTCCTGGAGGGCTTCTATTCAGACCAGCCGGGCGCAGCCTTCAAAGCTCAAATGTACTTCCTCCTGCACCGCTTTGAGCAGTTGGCCGCTCTCGATCTCGCCGCGCCCGGCAGGGAGCCTGTCGTAAGCGATTACATGTTCGAGAAGGACAAGATTTTCGCATACATGAACCTGGAGAACACCGAGCTCAAGCTGTACAACGATTACTACCAGCGCTTCATCGAGCAGGTCCCGGTGCCCGACTTGGTGGTATACTTACAGGCGAAGCCGGAGACGCTCCGTCGGCGCATCACCAAGAAGAACGTGCCGATGGAGCATCAAATCTCCGACGAGTACCTGGAAGAAGTGGTGAAAGCGTACGAGCACTTCTTCTTTCATTATAAGAGGAGCAACCTGCTGGTCGTGGACACGTCCGAGATCGATTTCATCGACCGGAACGAAGACCTGCGCGAGTTACTCCGCCGGCTGAGTCGGCCGGTACAAGGGACGCAATACTTCTTGCCGCTTGGATCCGCCGGGACGGACTGAGACGGACGTGATGATGAAACCAAGCCCCGCGGGGCAGGAGCCGTGCGGGGAAAGAAAAGTTCAAGCCCTCTCTGCCCAGGCCAGTGGAGGCCCGCTCGGGCCCCCGGGCACTCGCGCGATGAGCGCCGGTGAAGAGTCCTGTGGCAGAGAGGGTTTTCTATTTGTGAGCTCGGATCTGCGATTTCGGAGTATCGAGGCTCGCCGTCGCAATCGCGGTAGTTTGCTGCTGCCTGCACGCGAACTCCGAGTCGAGTTGTTGGCGGTAAGGCTGGAATCTGAGTTTTGAGATCGGAAACTCTTGGGAGGCATCGCCATGGACCTGAAACCCGAGGCCGTGAGTAAGATGACTGTTCCCCTCATCCTCGAGCGCAAGCTGCGCGGCGAGCGAATCGTTTGCCTGACCGCCTACGACTACCCGACGGCGCGCCTGGTGGACGAGGCGGGCGTGGATCTGCTCCTGGTGGGCGACTCGCTGGCACAAGTCGTGCTGGGTTACGATTCCACGGTTCCCGTCACACTCGAAGAAATGCTCCACCACTTGCGTGCCGTTCGTCGTGCGGTGCGGCGGGCGCTGCTGGTCGCCGACCTGCCGTACGGGACCTACCACGAATCCGACGAGGCCGCGCTGCGGACGGGTATTCGCGCTCTCAAGGAAGGGGCCGAAGCGGTCAAGATCGAAGGGGGGTGTAAGCGTGCGGCACTGATTCGGCGCCTGGTTGAGGCAGAAATCCCCGTCATGGGCCACATCGGCCTGACGCCGCAGTCTGTTCACGGCCTCGGCGGCTACCGCGTGCAGGGCAAGACGCTCGAGGCGGCCAACGACCTGATTGCCGACGCACAGGCGGTCGAGGACGCGGGCGCGTTTGCCGTCGTCCTGGAAGGCATCCCGCGCGAACTGGCCGCGATGATTACGGCGCGCCTGCGGATTCCCACTATCGGCATTGGCGCCGGGCCGGACTGCGACGGACAGATTTTGGTTCTGCACGACCTGCTGGGCCTCAGCTTCAAACCTCCCGCCAAGTTCGTGCGGACGTATGCGGACCTGGCGCGGACCGTCGCAGCCGCCGTCACCCAGTATCGCTCCGACGTTCTCGTCGGGCGTTATCCGAGCGACGCAGAGTCTTACCACTGGTCCGCGGGCGTGAAGGAGCAGTTCGAAAAATGGACAACCCCCCAGAAGGTAAAGGACGAAGGGTGAGCGTACTGCGATTCGCCCCCGACAGGGGGAGCAGTCATCGACGCTGACTGGCCGGTCGGCACCGACCCTCATACTACCCGGGGGACTTCCGCTTCCCTATGTTGCGGTTCACGACCATTGAGGAAATGCGCGATTTCTCTCGCCGAGCGCGAGCGGGGGGCCGTTCGCTGGCCCTGGTGCCCACGATGGGCGCCCTGCACGAAGGCCACTTGAGCCTGGCGCGACAGGCCAAGAATCAGTGCGATATCGTCGTGGTTTCAATATTCGTCAACCCAACGCAATTCGGGCCCCGCGAGGATCTCTCACGCTACCCGCGTGATCTGGATCGGGACCTTAAGCTCCTCCAGCCTCTAGGCGTAGCAGCCGTATTCGCACCCGCGGCGGAGGTGATGTACCCGAAGGGATTTGAAACCTGCGTAGTTCCCGGCGAAATCTCCGTCCACCTCGAAGGCGCGGCCCGGCCCGGTCACTTTCGCGGCGTAGCCACGGTGGTCCTCAAGCTCCTCAATATCGTGCGTCCCGATGCCGCCTACTTCGGCCAGAAGGATTTCCAGCAAGCCCAGGTCATCCGCTGCATGGTAGAGGATTTGAACTTGGACACCCGACTGGTGATCTGTCCCCTCGTGCGTGAACCGGACGGCCTTGCCATGAGCTCCAGGAACGCTTATCTCAGTGCGGAGGAACGGCGGGCCGCAACCATCCTCTATCGCAGCCTGCAACGTGCCGAGCAATCGGCGCATGCGGGTGAGACGAAGGCAGCCATCTTGTTAGAAGAAATGCGACGGAACTTCGCCACCGAGCCGCGCGCGCAGCTTGAATACGCGGCGATCGTGGATCCTGTGAAGCTCCAGCCCGTGGAACGTGTGACGGCTGGATGTGTCGCACTCGTGGCGGCACGCGTCGGTTCCACACGACTCATCGATAATCTCATCTTCGGCCCGCCCGGCGCCAAGCCGGAGATGCTGCTGCAACTGGCACTGACTTCGCAACCCATCGCCGCAACGCGGGCGCATATCCCGGGACTGGAAGTGGATGTCCTGCAAACGAAGGTCGAGAAGTGTCGTGATTGCGCCGCCCTCGCTGCAATCCGCCTACCGCCGACGGAGTTCATGGCCAAGTACCTGAAGCGGGACTACCCCGATCTAAGCGCGGTTCGCATCGCCGTCATCGGCCGCGACGCTCCCCTCAGGGCCCCGAATTTCCTCTACCATTCTCCGGATGACAGGAATCGATTCGTCACTGCAATCTATGAGCTTGTGGGGGCCCAGAACTTCGAGGATTTCAAGTCACGTTTTGTACTGACCGACGCCGTCCGCTGCCACTCAATAGCCCCTCACGTTCCCGAGAAAGCCCTTGCCTATTGCGCAAAGTTCTTGCCGGAAGAATTGCGCCTCTTCCCTCAACTCGATACGCTCGTCTTGGTCGGCGAAGATGCCTATCTGCAGTTTCAGAGAGTTCTCTTGGGGCACAGCCCATCCGAGACTCTCCCTTTTGGCGCGCTGCTGCAGGAGAAGGGCTGGGCGCAGGAGAGCGCACGCGTCCCCTCCATCAGCGAACGGGAACTGCGAGTCTTCTACTGCCACCACCCCACCCTGGAATACAAGCATAGTCCCTCGCTGGCTAGTCTCCTCCGCTGATTTCGGATCCCCTCAAGATCCCGCGCCCGAGAAGTGCTGCCAGCGCTAGCGACCCGACGGCAGAGCCACAGATCTGTCCACCGCCGGAAAATGTTTCTCGTACCAATCGATGGATCGATCAATCCAATCCACGACGTGCTTCGTCTCGCGCAGGCCGTGGCCTTCGCGTGGGTAGCGCACCATTACGGTTTCGACTCCCACGTCCTTGAGCGCAATGTAATACTGCTCGGTCTCGGCAATCGGAACATCGCTGTCGTTCTCGCCGTGCACGAGCATGGTGGGCGTATGCGCGTTGGCCACGTGCTTGAGCGCCGACCGCTCCCACAACACGTCCATCAGATTCCCCTGGTGTACGAATTGGCCGAACTCCATTTCCTCATACTGATTGTAGTAAGTCATGTAGTTGTAACTGATCAGGTTCGAGATTCCGGCGGTGGGAATCGCCGCCTTGAAGAGATTGGTCTGGGTGATCAGCCACATGGAGAGTTGCCCACCGTAGCTCCCCCCTTCCAGGCCCAGCCGGTTGCGGTCGATCCAGAGATAACGACGCAATGCGGCGCTCACTCCGTACAGAACGTCCTGCCCTTCGTTGCCGTTCTGGTCGCCAAAAACGGCGTCGGCGAATTTCTGCCCGTAGCCCGTTGAACCACGGTAATTGACCATCAACGTGGCCCATCCTCGTGCCGCATAGACCTGGTTTCTGAAATTGAATGCGGGCCCGTTCTGCCCGTGCGGTCCGCCATGGATCACGACAATCATGGGGTGCTTCGAGCTCGCGGTCATACCCAGCGGCAAGGTGAGAAACGCTTCCACTTCGAACCGGTTGTCATTGCTGACGAAGTTGAATGATTCGACGCCAGCGATTTGCCTTCCAGCCAGAACATCGCCATTCAAGTCAGTCAATTTCTTCGTCGCTCCCTCTTTCTTCAAATAAAGCTCCGCCAGGTCGGTGGGACTTTGAAAGGCGTAGGCAATAGTCCCATCCCGTCCCACAGACCACGACCCGACTACCCCTCGATCGTTCACAACAGCTTGCGGTGCGCCGCCGCTCACCGGCAGGCGATAGAGGTGCACGCTGCCGCGCTCTTGCACAGTGCAATAGACCGCCCGGCCATCCGGCGACCAAGCCGGGTGGCCCTGCCGGTTATCGATTGACCCTCCCAGCTCGCGCCGATTCTTCCCGTCCGAATCGATGAGCCACACATGAGCATCTTCCATCGTCGTTTCGAGATCGGTAAGTCCGCGTTTGGTCCCTTGGTAGACAATCGTCTTGCCATCGAGCGACCATCTTGGGGCATATTCCACATTCTCCGTGGCGGTCAGCCGTCGAATGGCGCCATCGGCGACTTTCACCGCAAACAAGTCGTAGTTGAAGAACTGGTCGGAATTAGGCTCACGGTTGGAAACGAAAGCGAGTTCACTGCCGTCCGGCGACCAGGCAATCGAATGCTCGTAGAAGCCCCCCTCGGTCAGCTGACGGACCTGCTTGCTAGCCACATCCACAATAAAGATGTGCTGTCTCCGGTTGTCATTGAAATGAGAGTTCCCTTCCGAATAGTCAGGCTTGTAGAGGTAGCGCGTGATGACCATTGGGTCGCCCGCCGCCGCTTCCGTCTCCGGCCCAGGGGTGGTGGAAACGAAAGCGAGCTGTTTGCCGTCCGGCGACCACGCCACCGACCGGCCCGGATTCTGCGTGGGGCTGTTCGTCCCTTTCACCGTCGCCAGAAACATAATCCCGGAACCATCTGGTCGCGCGACGGTGAGGCCTTCCCTCTCGTCAGCGCCTCCAAGGTAGGCAATCCACTTCCCGTCGGGCGACCACAACGGTTCGGAGCCCGCCTCCGCCGGGCCGCCCAAGCGAACCGATCTTCCGTTTTCGAGGTCCATCACCCACACCTGAGAACAGGGGCGCCCTGGCCGGTCGTAACTTTCGACGGTATAGGCGATGCGCCGGCCATCTGGAGAAATTTGCACGTCGCCGACCGACCGCAATCGGTAGAGGTCATCGCTTTCCAGGCCCCTCGATTGTGCCATCGTGGCCAGCGCCGTAAGGACGAGGGCAGCGGCGATGCGGAGAACCATGACGCTTCGTTGCACGGAAATCCTCCTGATGTCGGGATTTGGTCAATGAGCCTGCGCCATCACAGGTAATTCGAGATACGACGGGAATTGTCGTGAACGGTAGATCCGTTGCGTAACTTTCTGGAAGTCCGATTCCACGGCTTTGAAAATGTTGGGAACATATTTCTGGGGGTTGCGATCGATCAGCGGGAACCACGTGCTCTGAACCTGCACCATGAGGCGATGACCTTTGAGGAAGCAATGATCATTGCTATGAAGGTCGATCGAGTAGGGAGTCACGTGCTGGGGAACTACGGCCTCCGGTCTCTCGAAGCTCCTGCGAAAGCGCGCCCGAAAAACCTCGTTGGCAACCATAAGCTGGCATCCGCCCATCGACAGGTCGGGAGGATATGTTTCCGGATAGATGTCAATGAGCTTCACAATCCAGTCACAATCGCTGCCCGTCGTTGCGGCAAAGAGTTTCGCCACAATGTCGCCCGCAATCGTCAGATCTTCTTTGAGCGGCTCGCTTTCCCAGCTCAGAACGTCAGGCCGCTCGTGAACAAAGCGCTGATCCTCGGTCAGCCACACAGGCCAGCCGGGACCAGGATAGGTGGGTTCAACCGGGCGGCACCGGTAGGGAACCGGATGGGCTGGATCAGATTCATAACTGTCGAAAGCCCCCTCGCGAGATTCCGTGGGGAGATCAAAGGAGAGACGGCCTTGGGGATGAAAGTAGAGCTTCCGCAGGGCAGTTCCCCGGGGCGGCCACTGGTCAGAATCTTTCCACTGGTTCGTTCCGGTTTCAAAAGTCAACGCCTCCCGCACCGGCAACGTGCCCTTGTCCTTCAGCCAGTAAGCGAACCAGGGCGCCTGAACTTTCTCGCGGAAGTAACGGGACGTATCACTCGCGAAGTTGATCTTGCCCAAGGTTCGGCCATCCCCTCGGGACCAGCCGCCATGATTCCAGGGGCCGACGACCAGGAAGTTTCGATGGTTGGAGTCCTTCTTCTCGAGCGCCGCGTATATTTCCATCGGTCCATAGAAGTCTTCCTGATCGAACCAACCTGCGACGTTCAGGTTCGGGACGGTTACTTGCTTCAGGTAAGGCGTAACGGCCTGCCGCTGCCAGAATTCGTCGTAGTTCGGGTGGGCGACAAAATCGTTCCAAGTGGGAATCGTTCCCTGGAGGTATCTGCCGTTGGCGTTGGAAAGCGGCCCTAGGCCCAGGTACCACTCGAAAGTATCGTATTTGTCGAAGTCGAAGGAGAAGTTGGTTTTCCCAGTCTCCATTCGGGTGGCATACTCGAAGCCATAGCTGAGCCGGAACGCGCCGTTGTGATGAAAGTCGTCGCCAAGATACATGTCGGCGGGTGAGGCCTGCTCCGACACCGCCTTGAGGGCCGGGTGCGGTTCGAGGGTAGCCATCATGGTCAGCCAGCCGCCGTAGGAGATCCCCAAAATCCCGACGCGCCCGTTGTTATGCGGCACATTCTTCAGCAGCCACTCAATCGTGTCATAGGTATCGGTGCCTTCATCGATGGCCTTGTGGTCGCCTGGCATGCGCGGGGTTCGCAGCATCACAAACTGGCCCTCCGACTTGTAGCGGCCGCGAATGTCCTGAAAGACGAAGATGAATCCCTCCTCAGCGAGTTCCTTGTAGCTGCTGCTCAGATATGAATGAAATCCCTTCTCATCGTGGCTCAATCCGTAGGGAGTCCTCGTGATCAAGAATGGCAAGGGGTCGGCATGATTCCTGGGCGCGTAGATTTCGGTGTTCAAGCGTACACCGTCGCGCATCTCAACCATTGCCTCAGTTTTGACGAAGAGCTGGCTCGGATCGGATTCGCTCTGGGCACCTGCTGTTCCGCGCGAGCCAGCGAGAATAACGAGAGAAATCAGGGCCAGGGCCCTGGGGAAGGTCAGGTGAGTTTTCATGGTTCCCTCGGGAGAGGCATGGCACACGGCAGCGCCAGCGACGGCGCCGACTTTTCTTTGCTTGACCTTGCAGCCCGCAGACACACGGCTAACCTGCCGCTACGCTCTTAGTGCGGCAAGCACTTCGTCCGCGTGGCCTTCGACTTTCACTTTGGGAAATATCCTTTGGATTTTGCCGTCGGCGCCGATGATGAACGTGGTTCTTACGATCCCCCATTTCTTCATTCCGTACATCATCTTTTCCTGCCAGACGCCGTAGGCTTCAAGCGTCTTGTGCGCAACGTCGCCAGCCAGCGGAAAATTGAGTTTGTACTTATCGGAGAATCTCTTCAATTCGTCCACGGTGTCGCCGCTCATGCCGAGCACCACCGCGCCGAGTCTGGCCAGTTCTTTTTGGGCATCACGGAACTGGTTCGCCTCGCTGGTTCAGCCGGGAGTGTCCGCTTTAGGAAAGAAATAGAGGATGAGGATCTTTCCCTTGAAATCCTTCAGGCTCACATCCTCTCCCGTGTGCGACGGCAGGGAGAACTCCGGGGCCTTGTCACCGACCTTCAGCATGCGATGCTCCTTTCGGGCGCTGCAGGCACGGTCAGGCGCCGGCTGCCCTGCGGGGAATTATTGACTCAATTCTTTCTTGAGAACTTCCTGCACGAGTTGCGGATTCGCCTGCCCGCGCGTGGTCTTCATCACCTGGCCCACGAACCAGCCCAGCGTGGCGGTCTTGCCGCTGCGGTACTGCTCGACCTGCTTGGGATTGGCGGCCATAATCTCGCGCGCCACAGCGGCGATCTTCGCAGGATCGCTGATCTGTTCAAGGCCCTGCGACGCCATCACCTCGCGCGCGGTCTTGCCCGATGAGAACATGGCCGCGAGGATGTCCTTCCCCATCTTGCCGGAAACCGTCCCCTGCTTGATCAGCGCAATCAGTCCGGCGAGGTTCTGAGCCGACACGGGCGACTGCTCGATCTCCCTGCCAGCTTCCTTGAGCAGGTACATCAACTCGCTCAATACCCAATTGGCGGCGAGCTTCGGCTCATTGGAAGTCCTGGCGACTTCCTCGAAGTAGTTGGCCAACAGTTTCGACGAGGTGAGTTGCCCCGCATCATACTCGGGCAAAGTAAATTCGCGGACGAAGCGCTGCTTGCGCGCCTCAGGCAGTTCTGGCAGCGAGCGGCGGACTTCCTCCTTCCACACCTCGCTGATGACGAGCGGGAGCAAATCGGGCTCGGGAAAGTACCGGTAGTCGTGCGCGAATTCTTTCGACCGCATGCCGTAGGTGCGCCCTTCCTTGCTGTCGTAAAGGCGAGTCTCCTGCGTGATCTCGCCGCCACTCTCGATCACATCGATCTGCCGCTCGATTTCGTAAGCGAGGGCCTTTTGCAGGAATCGGAAAGAGTTTAAGTTCTTCACTTCCGTCTTCGTGCCCAGTGCGGTCGCCCCCGCCGCCCGCACGCTGACGTTGGCATCCACGCGCAGGCTCCCCTCTTCCATGTTGCAGTCGGAAACCTCGAGATAGAGCATGATGGTCTTCAGCCGCGTTACATATTCGTAGGCTTCCTCAGGCGTGGCGATGTCCGGCTCGCTGACAATTTCCATCAGCGGCACACCCGTCCGGTTCAGATCAATATAGGATTTGCGGTCCGAATCCGGAAAGCCCTCGTGCAGCGATTTCCCCGCGTCCTCTTCCATGTGCACGCGGGTGATTCCGATGCGCTTGCTCTTCCCTTCCACTTCGATGTCGATCCAGCCGTGTTCGGAGAGCGGCTCGTCATATTGCGAGATTTGATAGCCCTTGGGCAGATCGGGATAGAAGTAGTTCTTGCGCGCGAAGCGCGAACGCGGATTGATCGCGCAGTTGAGCGCCATCGCCGCTTTCATTGCCATGGTCACCGCTTCGCGATTCAGCACCGGCAGCGCGCCCGGCAGGCCCAGGCACACCGGACAGGTGTTCGAGTTGGGCGGATCGCCAAAGCGCGTCGAGCAGGCGCAGAAAATCTTCGACTGGGTCAGAAGCTGCACGTGCACCTCCAGCCCAATCACCGCTTCGTACTTGGCCCGAACCTCAGTCGTCACCGGCATGGATCATCTACCCTTCCCTCAGAATGCGCCCTGCCCGAGGAACACCACTTTTCTGCAAGACTTCTGATTATACCGGAATCGCCGGCCTCGCAGGCGGTTTGCGCGCCCAAACGTGTGGCACGGGCGTCTCGCCCGTGAAACGAGCCCACGGCCAGAGCTTGCCCTGAGCGCAGCGAAGGGATGGCCGTGCCACGTCGCTAGGCGGCGCCTGCGAGTAACCACAGACCTACGACCGCGGCTCGTCACTCGTCACTCGTCCCTGTTCTTATGGCGGGAAACTCATGCGGCGGGCAGGGGCGCAGCTTGCTGCGCCCTGGGACGGGGCAAACCCCGCCCCTACGGCGGGAAATTCATGCGGCGCAGGAGGTCCTGGAAGCGCGGGGCGGGACGCAGGCTATAGACTGTCAACTGTAGGCTGTTGACTCTTCCTACCAGCGGAAATTCTCCACCAGCATGATGTCGGCGTCCTCCTGGTCCACTTGGGTGAAGAGAATCCAGCGGCCATCGGAGGAGGCCGCCAAGCCCATTCGGGCACCGCCGGGGGGCTTGTCTGGCTTAACAATCTGAGTTACCTTGTGCGTGGCGAAACGGAAGAATTCGATAGCTTTCGCGCTTGCGTCGTGGAAGTAGATGCCCTCGGCCGTCAAGCCCCAACAACGCCACCAGTGTGCCGCGGGTTGGGCAAGAACCTGCGTCTCCTCACCGCCTTCGACGGGAACCTTCCAAAGGCCGGGCACAGAATGGCCCTTTGCGTAGTAAAGCGTCTTGCCGTCGAGAGACTCGAAGGCAGCAAATCCCCCTTGCTTCGTCACCTGCACCGCGCGCCCGCCCTCGGCCGGCATCCTCCACACCTGCCAGGCGCCGGTCCGGTCCGAGGCGAAATATATCCAGCGTCCGTCCCGCGACCAGCTCGCGACACAATCGTTCGAACTTTCCGTGGTCAGGCGACGCGGCCGCCCGCCTTCCGCGCTTACGACGAAGATGCCATTATGGCCTTGGGGTGTGGAGTCGAAAACAATCTGCCGGCCGTCGGGAGACCAGCGCGGCGTGCCCGTGTCCGGGCCACCAAAGAAAGTTAACTGCCTGGGATTCGAACCGTCGCGATCACAAACCCAGATCTCGTAGCTTCCGGACCTAGTGGAAGTAAAGACAATCCTCCTTCCATCCGGCGAGAATTGCTGGCCGCCGTCCCACTGTGTCGAGGCAATCAACTTGGTGGGCGGCGTGCTCCGACCCGGCGCCCGGGGCACCTCATAGCGCCAGATGTTTGTGTCACCGGACGACTGGGTGTAAGCCAGACGCCGCCCATCGCGGGAAAGTGAGGGCCCGGAAGCGCCCCCCTGGCCCACCGCCAACGGTTCCGGCTCGCCGCCCGAGGCACGGACCTTCCACAGGCGATAAGTCCCTTGGCGATTCGATGAGAATACGACGTAGGCTCCGTCCGGAGTCCAGTCCAGCCCGTCGATCCCGGCATCGTCAAAGGTCAAACGTCTGGGTTCTCCACCGGCCGTGCCCACCACGTAAATGTTATCGCCAGACCCAGGACCAGACGCCCGAACGAAAGCCACATTCAGCCCGTCGGGCGAGAAACGGGGAAAGTATTCCATGGCGTTGGGGCCAGAGGGGGACGTCAAGGCGCGGCGATCCTCAGGGTTTTCTATTGCGAGCAAGGAGAGGTTCCACGATAGCTGGCCAGGTCTAGCTTCTCTGTAAACGAGGTATTTCCCGTCTGGGGACCAGTCAAGAGGCAACAGGGATGAAAAGGGCGTCACAGACTTTCCAGAATGGAGTTTCCGCTCGGGCCCGCCGAGGGCGGGGACGAGGAAGATTGCGTCCTCCGCCTCAGTGTGGCGGCGAAAGGCAATGTAGCGGCCATCGGGTGACCAGGCGGGGGCCTGGTCAGCCGCCGGATTTGTCGTGAGCCGCAGCGGCTTCTCCTCGCCGATCATCTTGACGTAGATATCCCAGTTGTCCTCCTTTTCGCCATCCCACGCAAAAGCGATCTGGTTGCCGTCGGGGGAAAAGCGAGCGTCCACCTCGTGGCCGGGGAAGCTGGTGAAAGGAACGACGCGCATGGGCGGAGCAGGAGCTTTGGGCGCGGGGCGGACATGGCGATACCCGATCGCGCCGACAATCACCAGGACGAGCGCGGTGGTGCCGAGAGCCGCCGCCCAACGCCTTTGTAGGGGCGCTGCTTGCTGCGCCCTTGTGGGCAGGGCAAGCCCTGCCCCTACGTCAAGCGGCGCGATGAAGCGATACCCGCGCCGGGCCAGCGTCTCGACGAAGCGCGGATTATCGGCGGAATCGTCCAGCGCCTCACGAATCTTGTTGATGGCTTTGTTGAGCCCGTGCTCGAAGTCCACGAAGGTGTCCGTGGACCACAGCGCCTTCTCCAACTCCTCGCGCGTCACGATCTCGCCCGACCGCTCGAGCAGCATGGCCAGCACTTTGAAGGGTTGTTCCTGAAGCTTGATCTTGGCCCCGTCGCGGCGCAACTCTCCCGCGCGAAGATTCACTTCGTAGATTCCGAACCGGACCAGGTGTGGAAGGGTGGTCGGATCAGGCATGGCACAGCCACCCGATGGCGGGGAGTGTAGCACTTACCGGAGTGTCAATCAACCATCCGTCAGCCAGGGGATGAATTTTCCCAACGCACTGAACATACAAGACTTAACAGGGAACAAAGGCTTCCTCAACGAAGGACTGCCCGTCCATTGAGGTCCCAAATCCCTTAGCCAAAAGTCGCCCCATCACGCACGTGGAGGTGGGCGACATGAAGAACAGGGGCTGGGGGCTAGGGACTCGGGGCTGGGGACGGAAGAAGAGGGAGTGGGGGCTCGGGGCCGGAGGCTGGGACAGGAAAGCTGGGGTTTGGGCGGGGGTGATGTTGATTCTCGCAGCGGCAGCCTGCCCAAGTGGCCTCGCCAGGGACGAGGCAGGCGCAGACGCGGGGACCAAGCTGACCGTTGCGCTGCACGTTTACGACTACGCTCAAGTCGAAGCGGGTGAACTGGCGCGCGCCCAGGATGAAGCTTCGACGGTTCTCGAACGGATTGGGATTGAGGCGGTCTGGCGCCGCTGTCCGGTGCCGGGGGAACAATTGACCCCGGCGGACGATTGCCGCGGCACGGCGGACCGCCCGGCGCTGGTGCTTCGCGTCCTGCCGCAGGCGATGGCGGAGCGCATGGCGCGAGGCAGGGATTCGTTGGGCTTTGCCCAGAACGGTGACACCGCCACGCCAGGCTTCGTTGCCAGCGTGTTCCACCACCGCGTCGAGAGCCTGGCCGTGGAACTCGGCTGCGCGCGCGCTGTCATCCTGGGCTACGCAATGGCGCACGAAATCGGCCACCTGCTGCTCGGAACCAGCAGCCACTCGCCCCAGGGCATCATGCGCGCGCAATGGACAGAAAAGCAACTCCTCTCTGCCAGCGCCGGCCGGTTCGGATTCTTCTCGCAACAGGGCGCGAAGATGCGCGCCGAGATCCTGGCGCGGAAGGGACGGATGGAGACGAATGCTCAGTTGAGCGCAAGTTCCGCGACGCCAAACAAGCCGTAGCGAATCCCATCGCCGGACGAATGGCGGCCGCGAAATCAGGCGGCCGGTTTGAAAACGCCGCGCAGGTAATTCACGTCGTAGCGAGTGCTCTCGACGGGACCGAGGGGCTTGGTGGTGCCTTCGATGTGCATCCAGCCACGGTAGTCGATGTCGACCATGGCGTTGCGGACCTCAGGGAAATTCATCGAGCCTTTGCCGTAAAGGTTGTCGTTGTCCTTGGCGTGGAACTCGCAGATGCGCTTCCCCAGCCAGCGTATTTCCTTGAAGATGTCGTAGCCGGCCTTCTGCGAGTTGCCCACGTCGTAATAAACCTGCACGGCGGGCGAGCCCACGCGGTCGATGATCGCCACGTGCTGCTCGGCGCTCAGCCAGCTCTCCAGGCCCAGGATGACGCCCGCCTTCTCCGCCTTGGGCGCGACGCGCTTGAGGGCGGCGACGACCGCGTCCGTGCCCGGCTTGTCGTTGCGCAGATCGCCCTTTCCGAAAAAGGGGACGAGCACCACGGTCAAGCCCAGCGCTTTGCAGACATCGACGCTATCAGCAAGCCATTGCTCGGCGCGGGGATCGCTCTTGAGCGGAATCTCGTTGAGCGTGCCAATCGCCAGCGAAGCCACCGGTATGCCGGTCTGCTTCGACAATTCAAGATATCTCTTCTGCAGCTCGGGCTTGCGTAGCGGCAGGTCGTCGCGCCAGTTGCCCACATCGACCTGAACGCCATCCAGGCCCAGGTCTTTGGCGAGCGCCAGCGAAGCGGGATCGGTGCGCTTGCCAATCGTCCAATCGCACACGCCAATCTTGACTTCCGGCGCGACGGCTTTGAGCACATTCACCTTGAGCGCCAGGCCGGCCAAAGCCAAGGCCGGGGTCTTCAAAAGAATTTCGCGACGGCTCAATTGTCTGGAGTCCATCAGATTCCCCCTGTGATTCACTGGCAGTTCTAATTGCTTGTTAGAAAACCTCGACAAGGAAAGGTCGAGACGATTTTACATCGCCATAGACTTTGCGGATGCAACCCCGCTCTGGCGACGTAAAGTCGCCGCTACGCCTTCAGGCCCTTCAGATTGGCTTCCAGGCACTCCGTGGACTTCGCCACTTCCTCCCAAGTCACCTCCGCGCGCCGGTAGGCGGCCGTGCGACCGAGGATCGTGGTCATATTGCTGCGCACGCTGGGCGCGACCGTCAGGTTGGAGCAGTCACCCTTGGTCACGCTCTCGTAGAACGTGGCGATGTTGCGAATCGCGCCGTCGGCATACATGTTCTCCGCCTTGCCGCCCGGATAGGGATTCTTGCCGAGAATGGAAACCTCGCCGGAGTAGTGCGTGTCAACAGTACCCTCGGTGCCGTACATGCGGCAGAGAATGTCGTCCCAGCCCGAGCCGAACTGCTTCGAGCAGAAGGTCACGATCAGATCATTCGCGAAAGTGAAGATCACGGAGAAGTGGTCCCAGCAGTCACCCGCTTGGCGCGCCTTCCGTCCGCCCGTTCCATAAGCGCGCAGCGGCGCCTGATCCAGTACCCAGCACATTACATCGAGCGAGTGAATATTCTGCTCGGTGATGATGTCGCCGGAAAGTGCGCGGCTCAAGCCCCAAGCGCGCAGTTGCCGCTCCGCATTCTCCGGGTCGGCCAGCAACTGCGCCGCATGCCGGGTGAAGGGATCGCCCGCGATGTAGGTGGCCTCGCCGCAGACGATGCGACCGACCTGGCCCGCCTGCACGCGCCTCACGGCCTCCTGATAGAACGGATCGGTGCGTGTTTGGAAATCCACCAGATAACAGAGCTTCTTCTCAGTGGCCTTCTTTCCACTCTCTTCGATGCTCCTGCATCCGGGAACGTCCACGGCGACGGGCTTGGCCAGATAGACATGCACGGCGGCATCCACCGCCGCCGCAGCCTGCGCGGGATGGAAGTAGGGCGGGCTTTCGATCGCCACGGCGTCCACTTTGCCCTCAAGCAATTTCTTGTGACAGGCCAGGCCCGTGTGGCGCCGCTCGGCGGGTACGTTGAATTTGGAGCCGAACTCATCCACTCGGTCCTGGAAATAGTCCGCACCCGCCACCACTTGGTAACCGCCGTGCTTCATGAACAGGTCGGCAATCCACGAACCCCGCCCGCCGCAACCCACCATGCCCAGCGCGATCTTGGAGTTGGCGGCTGATCCGCGAACCAGCTCGGGTTTCATGATCGTGAACGAGAGCGCTGCTCCGGCGCCGGCAATGAATTCGCGGCGGTTAACGTTCCTCTTTGCCGTTCCGTCCTGAGAATTGTGTTTGGGAGTAGTCATGACACGCTCCTACGCGCGGGTTGATGGAGAATCTGCGAATGCGATGGCAAGGTATCAAAACAGCAGGCGGGCTGCAAGGCGATTCAAGCCGGGGTGGCGTCCCGATGCGAACGTAGCGCCGGGCTATGGCCGGCGTCGTTCGGCGCTCATAGAGCGCCGCTACAATAGGGACGCTGGCGTGCCCATCGTCAGCACCCACTCCAGGTGACGCGCGGGCGGCCGCTGGCGGGGTTGTGGTCCACCAGCACACGGGCGCGGAAGACGTGGCTGAGGAGCTCCGCCTCGAAAACTTCTTCGGGGGTTCCTTGCCGCAGGCAGCGGCCGGAATCGAGCAGCAAAACGTAGTCGGCGAGTTCCGCCGCCAGGTTCAATTCATGGGTGACGACCACGGCGATGCAGCGCTCCGAGGCGGCCACGTCACGCAGCAGGCGGAATATTTCGATCTGATAGCCAATGTCGAGATTGGCGGTCGGCTCGTCGAGCAGAACCAGCTGTGGCCGCTGCGCCAGCGTACGCGCCAGCACGGCGCGCTGGAACTCACCGCTGCTGATTTCCAGAATCCCCCGTGCGGCGAACTTCGTCAGAGTGGTCTTTTCCAGCGCCCAGTCGACCCACCGCTCGTCCTCCGCAGATTCGAAAAGCTGGCGGCCGAGATGGGGATGACGGCCCTGGCGGACGAATTCGCGGACCGTGAAGGAAAACAGCAAAATGCTTTCCTGCCGCGCCAGCCCGACGCGCTGGGCGCGCTCGCGCGGCGAGAGCCGCTGTAAGTCAATTTCGTTCAGAAATATGTTGCCGGCGCGCGGGCGGAGGTGCCCGCTGATGATTTCAAGTAGGGTCGATTTGCCCGAACCGTTCGGGCCGACGATGGCGACCAACTGGCCGGCACGGGCCTCAAAACTCGTGGCTGCGAGCTCGAAATGAGTGTAGCCAAACGCTACACTTTTCACCTGTAAGCGCACATCATCCCGCCGCAGATTCTCACTCCTCTCGATTGTCGCAATCTCGGAAGCAGCCATTGAAAGTGGTTGTCCAATGCAAACAGTCACCCCGCCGTGCGCCGCAGCAGGTAAATGAACACCGGCGCGCCGGCTACCGCAGTCACCGCCCCGACGGGAAGCTCACTGGGCGCGACGACCGTCCGCGCCAGGGTGTCGGATAGCACGAGCACAATCGAGCCCCCCAGCGCCGCCGCCGGCAGGAGAGTCCGGTGGTCGCTGCCCACCAGCATCCGCGCCAAGTGCGGCACGAGCAATCCCAGGTATCCAATCGCCCCGCTCAGCGCCACGGCCACGCCGGTCAGCACCGAAGCCAGCAGATAGATCATCGTCTGCACTCGCGTCACATTCACGCCCAGGTGCGCCGCTTCTTCTTCCCCGAGCAGCAGCACGTTCAGGTCTTTGGCAAACGCGTAGAGGACCAGGAAGCCGAGCACCACGATGGGGCCAAGGACCTGAAGCTGCGTATTCGTGACTACGCTCAGGTCTCCCATCAACCAGAAGGCCATACCGCGCACGTCGCGGGTCGAAAGCAGCGTCAGCACAAAGAGAATCGCTGCCGAGAGAAACGATGCCGTGACGACTCCGGCCAGCACCAGCGTGTAACTGGCCAGGCGCCCGGCGCGGTGGCCGAGAAGGTAGACCCACGCGGTCGTGGCCAGAGCGCCCAGGAAGGCCGCGAGCGGCGAAGCGGCGGCCACGCGCCCGCCGACCCAGAGAGCGACAATCGCGCCCAGCGCCGCGCCGCTCGAAATGCCGAGCACGTAAGGCTCGGCGAGGGGATTTCTCAAGAGCGCCTGCAGCGCCGTGCCCGATGTCGCCAGCGCTGCGCCCACGAGGATCGCCAGGAGGACGCGCGGCAGGCGAATCTCTCGGACGATAATCGCCCAATCACCCCCCGAGGCCGAACCGGTCAACCCGGCCCAGACGTCCCACAGTGCCACGTGCACGCTCCCGAGGCAGAGCGCGCCCAGGCTCACAAACAGCAGGACGGCGGCGAGAGCGCCAGTCACCAGCAGCGCGTTGCGTCGCGTGGCCGCGACAATCATCGCCGGCCTCCTTCAGCCACCGCGCTCTCGGGATGGAGGATCCTTGAAACTTCTTCCAGCGAGTCCACCAGGCGCGGGCTGGGGCGGATGATGGCGTCGGAGATGATGTACATTCGCCGCGCTCTCACGGCGCGCATTTCGCGCCAGCCAGGCAACTTGTGGAATTCTTCCAGGTCGGGCGAAAACGATTCCGCGCGAGGAAAGAGGATGATATCGGGATCGAGCCGCAGCGCCTCCTCCAGGCTCAGTTTGGGCCACTCGCCTTGCAGGCCGCCACTCACCGTCTCGCCACCCGCGCGGTGGATCACATCGCCAATAAAGGTTCCCGCGCCCGCCGTCGTCAGCGGCCGGTACCAGACAACGAAGAGCACGCGGGGAGCCTTGCTGCCGGCAACCCGTTTTGACACCGCCTCGATTCGCGCTCGCAAGCCACTCACCACGCGCGTCGCCTCCGCTTCGTACCCGAGCAAGTTGCCTAGATCCGCAATCGAAGCGAGCGTCTCATCCACGGTGCGCGCCGTCACGCCATAAAGCGGAATTCCGAACCGCGCCAGCCGGTCGGCGGTTTCGCGGCGATTGGCCGCGGGACTCCCCAGCACCAGATCCGGCTTAAGGGCCACGATCGCTTCCAGGCTGGGATTGAGAATCGATCCGACGTGCGGCTTCAGTTTTGCCGCCGGAGGATACTCGCAATAATCCGTGTCACCGACAAGGTGATCGGCCAGTCCGAGGACGAACAGCGTCTCGGTCACGCTGGGGGCAAGCGAAACCAGCCGCGCCGGATGCTCCGGGACGCTGACGCGGCGGCCCGTCTGATCCGTGACGATGCGGCCAGCGCGCGCGGGCCAAGCAAACAAGGCAATTCCCAGCAAGGAAACCGCCCCGACCGATAATCGCTTGTGAGTCGTCATGCGTGAATTCGCCAATGACTCATCCTGCGAAAAAAAACCCCGCGCACGGAACGGTGAGCGGGGCAGCTTCCACCCACTCCTTCTCGCGAAGAGCGCGCGGCACGGCTGCTGCCGCTCGCGCGGTGCAGCCCTTCAGGCTCAAGGCAGGTCTCCTGACTCGCGGCTCGAACTTCGCACGGCCTTCCCGTCCCGGCGCGCCGGAACAGTGGCTGATTTCAGCGGATGCGCCGCCGAAATCCCTCGCGAGGTCCCCCGCGCTCATCGCTCGGGGGCTTGCCGCTCACAGTGGCGGGACCGTGGCCGAATTTCACGGCCTTCCCTTTTGCGCTCCGCACGGACGGAGCGACCTGAGCCATTTCCCAGAGAATTGAGTCTAGGCCGCGAAATTTCGTTTGTCAAAGCGGCGGCGAGAGTGAACAATAGCCGACGTGAGAAAGTGGGGCGGAAATTGGCTTGGGCTGCTCGCGACGGTTTGCTGCCTGAACCTCGGCGCGTACGGGGCGGATCGAAAGCCTCCGCTGATCACAGGATGGCGCCTGGCCGCCCAGGGATCGCTGGAAGTAAGGGCGAAGGCCGCGGATCGAAAGGCGCCTCTCGTCGAATTAGGCGCGGGGGCGATCGTTCCCGCTTTCGAGACCAAACAGGCCGGCGGAAGGCTGTGGGTCCGCGTCCAGGCCGTTGATCCGGCCAAGCCCACAGCGCAGGCGGGCTGGATCGATTCGACACGCGTCGAAGCGCTGCCGCTTGAAGAGATTCCGCACGACGAGACGATTCTGAAACTCCTGGGCGGCGCCTGGCTGGACGATACCACAGCCCGCAACACCGCCGTCGCACGGTACCGTCTGCGCCAGGGCGAGAAGGAGCCAGCGCTCGTCTGTTATCTCGGCGGGGACATGATCGGCCAGACGCGGCTGCAAATCCTCACCCGTTCGCAGGGCCAGTGGGTCGCCGGCCCCTACGTGGAATTTCCTTACGCGGATGTCCAATCAGCCGTCACGCGCATCGAAATCCGCGACCTGCTCGGCGACGGGAATGAATGCATCATCACTCGCGAGCCGTTTGCCGCGGGGCCGCAGAACGCGGGCGTTCACACGGTAGTTCGCCGCCTGGAGAAGGGCGAGCTGAAAATCCTGTGGAAGGCCCCTTTGGAAGCATGCAACCTCGCGTCCTATCCGGCGACGCGCCGCGCGCTCCAGCCCCCCGAAGCGAATATCGGGATGCCGGGGACAGTCACGAAGGGAGAACTGGAATTTCGCGCCCGCGGCCGGCTCACTGATTTGGTGTGGAAAGGAAAGGTCGAATTCCACGTACTGGGGCGCGAGGAGCCGGTCGAGAGCGTCGCCATTGAAAAGGTCTGCGCGTGGGATGGAACGAAGTTTGCGCCCTTGCAGTGAGCGGTGGCGCGCCCGCATGACACGCCATTGAACAACACTCACAGGAGGTTTGGCACGATGTCCACATTCACCCGACGCGAAGTGATGCAGTTGGCGCTGGCCGCCGGAGCGGCGTCCGTGGCGCCGCGGCCCGCCTCGGCAGGCGAGGAGAAGGGCATGCGGCTCGGCCTAATGATTCATGCCGGCCGCGATCCGGAGAAAGCCCTGGCCAAGGTCCATGATCTCGGTTTCCCCACCTGCCAGATGGGCATCCGCGAATACGATGCCGAGATCGAACGCCGCTTCAAGGAGGGCCAGGCGCGCTACAACATCGAAGTCACTACGCTCGTCACGCTCGGCGAGGGGCCGATGGTTTGGGATTTCTATAAGGGGCCGCTCACGATCGGCATCGTACCGGCGCAGTACCGCCGCCAGCGGGTCGATAACTTGAAGCGGGCCTCGGACTTCGCCAAGAAGGTTGGGATCCCCGCTGTCCACACCCACTGCGGATTCATTCCTGAGAATCCCAACGACCCGGTGTTTGGGGAAACCGTGGCCGCCGCCCGCGATGTCGCGAGCCACTGCAAGGCCAACGGCCAGATGTTTCTCTACGAAACCGGCCAGGAAACGCCCATCACCCTGCTGCGGGCAATTCGCGAAGTGGGCCTCGACAATCAGGGCATCAACCTCGATGTGGCCAACCTGATTCTCTACGGCAAAGCCAATCCGGTGGACGCCCTCGACGTGATCGGGCCGCTGGTGCGCGGGCTGCACGCCAAGGACGGACTCTATCCGACCGACCCGCACAAACTCGGCGAAGAAGTTCCCATCGGCCAGGGCAAGGTTGATTTCCCCCGCCTGTTCGCGCGGCTCAAGGAACTCAATTACCGCGGCCCAGTTACCATCGAGCGCGAAATCGAGGGCCCGCAGCAGGCGGAAGACGTGCGCAAGGCCAAGGAATATCTGGAGAGGCTCATCGCAGCCTGACCGGCGGCGTTAGCGGCGGAGGGCCGTGCGCGGGAGGGAAGGGCCTTCTCCGGCCCGATCGGCAACGCGGCGGGAGACTGTTCCCTGCGTCAACGTGAACACGGGTTTGTCATCCAATTCGAGGGGCAGCGCCAACGGGGCACAAACCGCTGCGGCCTCCCGCCGCGCCACCGAAGACCCTGCACCGACGCATGTCCGCTGGCGCATCGCCGCGCTGCTAACGCTCATCACCTCGCTCACCTACATCGACCGCCTCAATCTCAGCATCGCCGGCAAGCACATTCAGGACGAATTCCATTTCAGCACGCAAACCATGGGATGGATTCTAAGCGGCTTCGTGCTGGGTTACGCGATCTTCCAGGTTCCCGGCGGCTGGGCGGGCGACCGCTTCGGCCCGCGGCGACTGCTGACCTTTGCGATGGTCTGGTGGTCGATCTTCACGGCGGTGACGGCGATCGTGCCGCAACTCCCGGCGCCCGCCGGGATGAGCCTGTCGGCGGCGTTCTTCATCGCGCGCTTCCTGATTGGTGTGGGCGAAGCCGCCGCGCTTCCCAATTCCAACAAGATCGTTGCCGCCTGGATGGGCCAGACGCGGCGTGGCCTCGGCAACAGCATCTTTCTGATGGGCGTCGGGGTAGGCGGGACGGTCAGCCCAGCACTCATCGCCTATCTCGCCGAACATTACGGCTGGCGCGCCTCCTTCTTCGTCTGCGGAGTCCTCGGACTCGTGCTTGCCACTGCCTGGCATCTCTACGCCACCAATCGTCCCGAGGAGCACCCGCACGTCAACCCGGCGGAATTGCAGATCATCCAGGCCAGCCGGCTCGGAGGCGGTGCTGCCTCGACATCGAGCCGCCAGGCGCAACCGTCCAATCCGCCCTGGCGGAGGATTCTTTCCAGCCGCTCGGTGTGGATGCTGGTGCTCAGTTACTTTTGTGAAGGCTACCCCAACTACATTTACTACACCTGGTTCTTTCTCTATCTGGTCCGGGTTCGCGGGCTGAGTGTGCAGCAAGGAGGCTTCTGGGGCGCCGCGCCCTTCCTGGCGATCGTGATGCTCGCGCCGTTGGGCGGGTGGCTCTCGGACCGTGCGGTGTCCCGCTTGGGGCGCCGCCGCGGCCGGCAGGCGATGATCTGGCTCGGCATGACGGCCTCGGCACTGCTGCTCGCCTCCGGCGCGCACGCGGCCAACACCATCCTGGCCATCCTGCTGCTTTCGGGCGCCGTGGGCTTCAACCTCTTCGCCACCGCCACCTGGTGGGCCACCTGCATTGACCTTACGCGCAACTTCTCCGGTTCCGTCTCCGCGATGATGAACACCTGCGGCAATCTTGGTGGCTGGATTTCGCCCATCTTGACCGCCTACATCGCCACGCGCTGGGGCTGGACGCAGGCGCTCGATTTCGCGGCCCTCGTGACCCTCGCCGCGCCCATCCTCTGGATTTTCGTGAATGCCGACGAAGATCTCGAGGCGCACGCCTGCCCCGACGGCGGCGCCGGTCGATGACCGGCGTGAGGCATGTGCTGCCCGTTACAGGGGCCTGCCCGATTCGCCGCATCCGGAGTGCTATAATCCGGCCACTGAGGTTGAAATGATGGACGAGCTTTTGCTTCCTCTCTTTCCACTGAATGTCGTTCTGCTGCCCGAAGAACTCCTGCCCTTGCACATCTTCGAGGAGCGCTACAAGCAAATGATCGGTCAGTGCCTGCAAGCCAAAATCACGGCTACGGGGCGCGACGAGTTTGGCGTGATCCAGCTCAAGGGGGAGGAATTGCAGACCGTCGGCTGTACGGCGCGCATCGTCAATGTGACGCGCAAGTACGCGGACGGACGAATGGACCTGCTCACCGTGGGCAGCCGCCGCTTCGAAGTTCTCTACACCAACCAGGACAGGGCCTACCTGCGCGGCGGCGTCCAGTTCTTTGATGACGACCCCGGCAACGACACGCCCTCCGACGCTGAGGCCGAGCACACCATCGCCCTCTTCCGCGACACCATGCAGCGCCTCCGCAAATCTCCAGAAATTCCCATTCACATCCTGCCGCCTTACCGGCATCTTTCGTTCCGCATCGCGGGTTCGCTGCCGCTCGATCTCGACTTCAAGCAGGAGATCCTCGCCCTGCGCCACGAAGACGAGCGACTCACCCGCGTCACGCGCCTCCTCGAGAAACTCCTCGCTCACGTCACGCTCGTCGATGGAGTCCGCCGCAAGGCCGGTGGCAACGGTGACGCCCGCCCCGCGTAGGGGCGTTCCTTGCTACAATGAGAGTTTGAGCGATACGCAACCCATCCTCGTGACCGCCGGAATCATCCACGCAGGCGACAAGGTCCTGATCTGCCAGCGCCATCGCTCCGACACCTACGGACTGCAATGGGAATTCCCGGGGGGAAAAGTTCGCGACGGCGAGACTCTGAAGGATTGCCTGCGTCGCGAACTCGCCGAGGAACTGGCGATTAACGCCGAGATTGGGGAGGAAGTCTTCCGCTTCCGTCACCGCTACCCCGACCGCTACGTGGAAGTCGTTTTCTTTTCCGTGCCCTCCTTCAAAGGAGCAATCTCCAATCAGGTATTTGAATCGGTCCAATGGGCGCCGCGACGGCGGCTTGCGGGATACAACTTCCTGGAAGCCGACCGCGACCTGGTCACGCGCCTGGCGCGAGGTGAAATTGTTTAGTCGGGCCACCGTGACACGGAGGCGCAGAGGAAGGCTAGCGATGAGTTATGAACGCGGAACGATAAACAAGCCCTCGGAAGCGCGGTCCGGCTTGTTCATCGTTCATCTTTCATCCTTCATCGTTCTCTTATCTCTGTGCCTCTGTGTCTTTGTGGCCAATGCGTTTGGCGCCCAGATTGAGAGTGTCGAAAGTACCGCGCCGCCGCAATACACCTGGGTAAGCCACGGACGCATGGAAGGCCACCTGGCGCTGAACTATTCGCCAGCGGGGGCTTTCTCGCCCGATAGCGCCACCCTGGCGATTGTCAGCGAAGAGAGAGTGGCGATCCTGGACTTGAGCTCGAGCACTCTCCGCAAGACCCTCCGCCCGCGCGTGCAAGGCATCAATGACTTGTCGTTTCACTCCGCCAACTACGTCTCCCCCTCCCGGATCTTCCTGCTGGGAAACGGCCTGTTCCAAACGAAGAGCAAAGGCGCGACGGTGCCCACGCCCACGCTGGCTTTTCTCTGGGACCCGGACCAGGACGCGTTGGTGGGCAAGGTCAATGAGGTCGGGGCCAAAGGGGGCTTTGCTCCGCCGCGCTTCTTCCCCATGATCGGCTACCTGGGACTCTACAAGGAAACGAACTTTGACTTGTGGCATCCGCTGACCGGCCGCGGCGGACGCATTTCGATTCCGGAACTCACGCGCCGCCCCAACCTTTTCGAATTCTCGCCCGACGGCCACTGGCTCCTTGCCGCACAGATTGAAGCCAGCGGCACCGATCCCGTGGTGGTAAACGCGCCCGAGCACAAGATCGTGGATTCACTGCGCGGCCACCAAGGCACCGTCCTGAGCATGGCGTTTTCGCGCGACAACCGGCGAGTCGTGACGGCGTGCGAAGACGGAAAGCTCCGCGTCTTCTCGGTGGGCGACTGGAAACTGCTGCAGACCCTGGCCGGCCACGAGGGCGCAGTGCACTGGGCGGAGTTCTCCCCCGACGGCCAGTGGATCGTTTCCGGCGGTGAGGACAAGACCGTACGCGTCTGGTCGGCAGCGGAGGGCGCCCTCGTGCAGACTCTCTCCGAATGCCCCGAGCCGGTTCGTACCGTGGCCTTTTCCCCCAACGGTGAGTACATCGCCGCCAGCACCGAGGCCCTGGTGCTGGTTTGGAAACGGAGCAGTCTCTAGCGCCGCTACGTCGCGCGGATTCGTGCTAGTATTCTTGGTGCCCCGCTGCGGCGCGGGAATCCACACCTTATGCCCAAAGTTGGAATGGTCAGCCTGGGCTGTCCGAAGAACCTTGTGGACAGCGAAGTGATGCTGGGGATGGTTGCCCGGCAGGGCTACGAGCTGACGCCACACGCCAAGGACGCCGACGTCCTCATCGTCAACACGTGCAGTTTTATTGAACCGGCCAAACGCGAATCGATTGAAACCATTCTGGAGATGGCCGAGCACAAGAAAACCGGCTCGGTGCGGAAGCTCGTCGTGGCGGGATGCCTCGTCGAACGCTACCGGCATGAGATTTTGAAGGAAATCCCGGAAGTCGATTTCGTCATCGGCACCAACGAGCTGGAAAAGGTTCTGGAAGCCTGCGGCAGCGATGGCGCCACGCGCTCCTCCGCGACGGCCTCTGCGCCCTACCTCTATCACGAGTTCACGCCGCGCGTGCTGGCCACCCCCTGCTATTCGGCCTATATCAAAATCGCCGAAGGCTGCGACCACCCCTGCTCTTTCTGCGTGATCCCGCAGATGCGCGGGCGCTTTCGCTCGCGGCGCTTTGAGTCGGTGATTCGCGAAGCGGAGAATCTCGTCCGCCAGGGCGTGCGCGAGATCACCCTGATTGGCCAGGACACCACCAGTTACGGCGAGGACTTGGGCCTCAAAGACGGCCTCGCCACCCTGTTGCGCAGACTGGGGAAGATCCCCGATCTCGTCTGGCTGCGGGCTCTCTACTACCATCCCAATCGCGTCACCGAGGCCTTGATCGAAGCCGTCGCCGAGACGCCCAAAGCGTGCAGGTATTTTGACATTCCTCTTCAGCACGCCAGCGCGCCGGTTCTGAAGGCCATGCGGCGGGGCTCGCACGGCGATCGATTCCTCAAAATGCTTGCGAAGATCCGCGCCACGATTCCCGATGCCACGCTCCGCACCTCCATGATCGTGGGCTTCCCCGGCGAAACCGAGGACGATTTCAAAGCGCTGCTCGATTTTGTTTCCGCCGCGGAGTTCGATCACCTCGGCGTCTTTCTCTATTCCAACGAGGAAACCAGCGCCTCGTATGCGCTGGCGGATCAGGTTGCGCCCCGCGTCGCGCGGCAGCGGCAGAAGAAGCTGATGGCGCGTCAGCAGAAGATTTCGCGCCGCGGGCTCCGCAAACTAGTGAGCCAGTCGCTCCCGGTTCTCGTCGAGGGGCGCTCGCCGGAGACCGAACTGCTCTTCCAGGGGCGGCTGGAATCCCAAGCGCCGGAAATTGACGGCCGCATTTTGATCAACGATTACCAGGGCGCGGAACCGCGCGCGGGTGAATTCCGCTGGGCCACCATCACCAACTCGCACGATTACGATCTGGTGGCGCGACTCGAGAACCGGTACTTTGCCGAGCCCGTCACAACAACGAGGGGGACCGTGGCGCCCCGGCTCGTGCAGATTCAGCCTGTGAGCGCGTTGCCGAAGGAAGATGCCTATGCGCTGCCCCGTTTGTAAGAAACCCACAACGTGGCAAGGCAATCCATCCCGGCCATTTTGCAGCGAGCGATGCAGATTGATCGACCTCGATAATTGGCTTTCGGAGCGATATCGCATTGCGGCTGCTGCCGAGGAGGGTACCGAGAAGCAACCGGAGCCCGTCCGGCCGGAGATCGCTGCCCCCGAGGAACGGCGTGGCTGAAACGCGGCGCAGGGCTGGTGTCTGGATCGCGACCTGCTTAGGTGTGGGCTATTGCCCCGTGGCGCCCGGAACCGCCGGCTCGGCAGTGGCCGTGGCTTTTATGGCGGCGCTCGGCCTGATTCCTCTCAGTCGCACCTGGTATTGGGGCTTGCTGGCGGGCGCGCTGCTGAGTATCTTGGTAGTTGGGGTGTGGGCGGCTACGGAGGCAGAACGGTTTTTCGGCCGACCCGATCCCGGGCACGTCGTGATTGATGAGGTGGCGGGCCAGATGCTGACGTTGCTGGCGCGGCCCGGCGCAAGCTGGAAGTGGCTGCTGGCGGGATTCCTGCTCTTCCGGTTTTTCGACATTGTGAAACCCTTCCCGGCACGCCGTGCGGAGCGACTGCCGGGTGGCTGGGGCATTATGACGGATGACGTTATCGCCGGCCTGTACGGCTTGGTGGCGCTCACCATCATCGGCCATTGGGTGCGGTGAATCCAAGGTAGCGGCGAGATCCCCATCGCGGAAGATGATTGAATGGACCGGCCGTGGGGACGCCACCAGAGTCCGGTCCATCCAAGGAGAAGGCTAAATTGGGCGGAAGTAAGCCACGCATCGAAGCCGTTGAGCCGCGCGCCGCCATCGCGGGCGGGGAAATCGCGGTTCACGGGCGGGGCTTCGTGGATAACGGAAATCATCGTGCCATCGTTCGTTTCGGCGAGACGCCTGGAACCGTTGTGGTCAGCTCCCCCACCCGCCTGGTGGTCCGCGTGCCAGCCAACGCCGCCAGCGGCGACCTCACCGTGGACAGCGGAGCCGCTGTCAGCGAGCCAAAGCCCATCGCGCTGGGCAGAACCATTGCCGGGAATCTCCACCCCGTGGCCAACCCCGCCCTCGACGCTGCGGGGAACGCCTTCAGCACGTTCAGCGGCAGCCGCGGCCAGAAGGTTGCGGTTTCTGTTTTCAAGGTTGCCCCAAACTGCGCTGCGCAGCCCTTCGTAAAGGACCTGCTCAATCCCACGGGCCTGGCGTTTGACCGCGCGGGACTGCTTTACGTCTCGAGCCGCGCCGAAGGGACCATCTACCAGATTACTCCCGACGGCCAGCGCAGCCTGTACGCCGAGGGCATGGGCGTCGCCACCGGCCTGGCGTTTGATCAAGCCGGAAACCTCTACGTGGGCGACCGCACGGGCACGATTTTCAAGATCGGCGCCGACCGCCAAATCTTTGTCTTCGCCACGGTGGAGCCGAGCGTGGCTGCGTATCATCTCGCTTTCGGGCCGGATCAACATCTTTACGTCACCGGACCGACGACCTCAAGCTTTGACCACGTTTACCGCGTCTCGCCGGCCGGCGAGGTAAAGTCCTTCTACCGCGGTCTGGGGCGACCGCAGGGATTGGCTTTCGACGCGGAGGGCAGTCTTTACGTGGCGGCATCTCTGGGCGGGCGCCGCGGCGTGGTGCGGCTGACGCCGGATGCCCGGCCCGAACTGGCAATCTCGGGAAACGGCATCGTGGGCCTGGCCTTCACCAGACATCGCTCCGTGATTCTCGCCAGCAACGATTCTTTGATCGAATTGCTTCTCGATGTTGAAGGAAAGCCCTTACTGCAGTGACGAGGGACGAGGGAGCTTGTGCCCATCAAGATTCAACCGGACACTCTCGCATCCTTTATGAAGGCTGCTTCTTGATAGCTGGCGCTTGAAAACTCTTCTCTCGTCGCTTGTCACTCGTCACCGTTCTAGCATGGACGCCGAGATCATCGCCGTTGGCTCCGAATTCCTCACGCCCTTCCGGCAGGACACCAACTCGCTCTATCTCACCGGGAAGCTGAATGACCTCGGCATCGAGGTCCGCTTCAAGACCGTCGTGGGGGACGATGCGGCGCGGCTGGCAGAGGTTTTTCGCTGCGCGCTCGGACGTTCGCAGTTGATCCTCCTTATCGGCGGGCTCGGTCCCACCGAAGACGACGTGAATCGCGAGGTGGTCGCCGAAGTCCTCGGGCGGCCGCTCCACGAAGAACCGGAGATCCGGCGGCGCATCGAAGCGCGCTTTGCCCGCTTCGGGCGCGTCATGTCGCCCAACAACCTCCGTCAGGCGATGGTCCCCGAGGGCGCGGAATGGCTCGAGAACCACAACGGGACGGCGCCCGGGCTCTGGATCGAGCACGAGGGCGCGACAATCATTCTCCTGCCTGGCCCGCCTCGCGAGCTGGAGGCGATGTTTGACGCCGCCTGCCTCCCACGCCTGCAGCGCCTGGCGCCGCCGGCCGTGGTTCGCACGCTGGTCCTCAGAGTCATCGGGCTCGCCGAATCGGAAGTGGACCAGCGCATCGCGCCAATCTACAAAGCGTACAAGAATCCCCAGACGACCATTCTCGCCACATCCGGCGGCATCGAAGTCCATCTGCGCGCCCGGACCGAAAGCGCAGCGAAGGCGGGCGCGCTGCTCGACGAGCTTGCGGGCAAGATTGAGATGGCGCTCGGCGATTACGTCTTTTCGACTTCGGGGGAAACGCTGGAGGAAATCGTCGGTCGCTATCTCGCCCTTCGACACAAGACGCTGGCAGTGGCGGAGAGTTGCACGGGCGGCCTGCTCAGCGAGCGCCTGACGCGCGTTCCGGGAAGCTCGAATTACTTTCTCGGCGGCGTCGTTTGTTACAGCAATGACCTCAAAACGCGATTCGCGGGCGCACCCGCTAACCTGATCGAGGAGAACGGGGCGGTTTCAAAACCCGTCGCCATTGCCCTCGCCGAGGGCGTTCGGCGGAATACGGGCGCGTCCATCGGATTGGGCATCACCGGTATCGCTGGCCCGGGCGGAGGAACGGCCGAGAAGCCCGTCGGCCTGGTGTTTATCGCCCTCGCCGACGAGCGCGGCGTGCAAGTGCGCGAGTTTCGTTTTCCGGGTGAACGCGAGCACGTGCGGAATCTTTCCACGACGGCAGCGCTCGAAATGATCCGGCGGCGAATCCGGGATTGAGGGGGCTGATGATTGAAGAATGAAGATTGGCGAATGCCGAATGGAAGGCACGCCAGGCAGTCACCCAGGACTCCTGTTCTTCAATCTTCAATCTTCATTCTTCATTCTTCATTCTTCAATCGGCAATCCGATCATGCGCACCTTCATTGCCATCGCACTGCCTGACGAGATCCACCGCGAGCTCGCCCGCCAGCAGGAGGCGTTCCGCGCCGTCTGCCCCGACGCCCGCTGGACCCGCGTGGAAGGGATTCACCTCACCTTGAAGTTTCTCGGCGAGATCAGTGAACCGCAGGTGAAGCAAGTGACGGCGGCGCTGGCGCCTCTTGGGGACTTCGGCCGGTTCAAGGTTGAGGTCAAGGGGTTCGGATGCTTCCCGGACGCGCGCCGACCGCGCGTCTTCTGGGCCGGTGTCGTCGCCCCGCCCGACCTCGCCCGGCTTGCCACGGGCGCCGAAGAGGCCATGGCACCCCTGGGATTTGAGCGCGAGCAGCGAACCTACAATCCGCACCTGACCCTCGCACGCTTCAACAACCCACGGCCGCAGCCGCGGCTGCAGGAAGCCATCGCGCTCCAGTCCGGCTTGATCCTGGGGCAATTCGAAGTCTCGGAATTCTTTCTCTTCGAAAGCCGCCTTGCGCCCGGCGGGGCGGAATACCGCAAGATCGCTCGCTTCTCCGGGCAGCCGTCAGTTTCGAGTTTCTAATTCCTAATTTCCGTTTTCCATTTTCCGCTTTTGCCGACGTGTATGATAAATTCTAGCTCCATCATGGTGGGCCCCTTCACCGCGTTAATTGCGTATCTTTTCGGCTCCATCCCGTTTGGCTACTTGATTGTCCATTGGCAGCGAGGGATCGATGTGCGGACGACCGGCAGCGGTTCGATCGGCGCCACCAACGTCATGCGCAATCTCGGCGTCAGCGGGTTTGCTGCCACCTTTCTGCTCGATTTCGGCAAAGGGATAGCTGCCGTTCTCCTCGCTTCGCGGCTGACGGCGGCCAACCCCGTCTGGATAGCGGCTGCGGCATTGAGCGCAATCGTCGGACACTGCTTTCCGGTTTGGCTGAAGTTCCACGGGGGGAAAGGGGTCGCGACCGCCGTGGGCGTCTTCCTGGCGCTGGCGCCGCTCGAAGTGGGAATCTCCTTGGCAATTTTCGCTGTCATCGTCGCGATCTCACGAACCATCTCTCTCGGATCGATCGTCAGCGTGGGCGCGTTCCCTTTGCTCCTCTACTTCCTCCACCATCCGCCCCTGCCCGTTGTGATCGGGGCAGCGGCCAGCGCGGCGATTATCATCATCCAGCACCGCTCCAACATCCGGCGGCTGCTGGCTGGGACTGAGAACAGGCTGGGGAGAAAGCAGGAAGTGGGAAATAGGAAGCAGGAAGATTAGAGGGAAATCGAGAGAGGTCCTCTGGCAACTGGCTGCTGGACGCAGTCGACTGAAAGCTGATGGCTAAGAACTCCGAACTCGTCGCCCGACGGATCTCCATTATCGGGGCAGGTGGTTGGGGAACGGCGCTCGCCCTGACGCTCGCCCAAGCGGGCCACGCCATTACTCTCTGGGCCTTTGAACAGGAAGTTGCCGAGGAAATTCGCTCGCGCCGCGAGAACAGCCTTTTTCTGCCGGGCTTCAGACTTCCCGAGCGCGTCCGCGCTACGAACAGCTTCCGGGAGGCGCTGGGCGGCGCCGAAATCGTTGTTCTTGCCATACCCTCGCACGTCTGCGGGCGCATCTACGAGGAAATGCTTCCCGCGCTCCGCGCGGACATGGTGTTTGTCAGCGCTACAAAGGGCCTCGACACCGCGAAGCTGATGCGCATGAGTGAAGTCTTTCGGCATGTTGTTGGAGACCGTTTTGCAGTGCGCTTCGTAGCACTTTCGGGCCCGAGTTTTGCGCGCGAAGTGGCTGCGGGCAGTCCCACGGCGCTAGTTGTGGCCTCAGAGGATCGAGCGGCAGCGCAGCAGATCCAGCAGGAATTCTCCGGACCCACGCTGCGCCTTTACACTTCGACCGATGTGGCGGGCGTCGAGCTTGGAGGCGCGGTGAAGAACGTCATTGCCATCGCCGCCGGCGTGGTGGAGGGCTTGGGACTGGGCCACAATCCCGCCGCTGCCCTGATTACACGCGGCTTGGCGGAGATGACCCGCCTCGCGTGCTCCGCTGGAGCCCGACGCGAGACCCTCGCAGGCCTGGCGGGCCTTGGCGATCTGGTCCTCACCTGCACCGGTGAACTGAGCCGCAATCGCGCGGTCGGCATCGAACTGGCCAAGGGCCGCGCGCTCGCCGATATCGTGAACTCGATGAGGATGGTCGCCGAAGGCGTGAAAACCACTGCCGCAGTGGTGGCACTGGCCGAACGCCACAGGGTCGAGATGCCCATCACGCAGCAGGTTCATCGCCTGCTCCAGGGGCAGATTTCACCCCGCGAGGCGATTCGCGAGCTGATGGAGCGCGCCTTGAAAGAGGAGTAGCGCAACCAAGCCGGCCCCCGAGCCCGGCAGGCCGCAGGCGGGTATCGCCCCCTCTCGGTGCGACTGCGTTTCCGCCGCCGCCTCTTCCATGACGCGTCAAGCCATTTAAGAATGTAACTTTCATATGTATCCGTCGCGCCATCTAAAATGTAACCGAGCCAACAGCGGGCGCTGTTGGTTTGGGGCTCAGGCGGCGGTCGGCCAAGTCGTAAAT